>ENA-OPEJ01000015-OPEJ01000015.1-human-gut-metagenome-genome-assembly--contig:-NODE-15-length-69047-cov-6.107491_pt1 | contig 69047 bp, 62 predicted proteins | sample MGYA00241635_ERZ501533 | MGnify/ENA primary metagenome ERZ501533 (study PRJEB25962, sample SAMEA2042378) | human gut metagenome | biome: human gut; feature: human-associated habitat; material: faeces...
AAGCCATCTACGGCACAGTTGAGAGATTGGAGCAGAAAGTCGATGAACTTTCTGCTTCACCAAAGAACGCAGGAACGGAAACGGCTCCTGCGAGCAGTGACACGACCAAGTTGGAGAAATTAATCATTGCTATGTTTGGCAAGGAAGAGGAAGTCAGAGGTAAAATATCCAAGTTAAGAGATGCCATTGCTGTTTTTGCAGACCTTATCAAGGTTGAACTTTGCAAAAATGAGCAGCGAAGCAAGCTCTTGGTTGATGCCGTCAAGCAGATGAGACAAGAGAATGATGTTTCCTTAAAGGTATTGCAGGACAAACTTGAAGTGATGAACAATTCATCTCAAAAGAAGGTAGTCACCCATCGCTTTGAGCCAACTTCAAAGTATATTCTTCTTTTCATTGGTGGCTTGGCTCTTTCCCTTGTCCTCTCCATTTGGGGCAACCTCACCCTATGGCGAGAGCATCAAAATTGGGAGGAGGCAGACTTGAAGTATCGGGCATTGAAGATGGTGCTTCCATCCGATGACCCGAACATTCACTATATCGAAAAGCATTTCTCTGTTTGCCGAGATGAGAAAGTTATTGATGATGTAAGAAATCATGTTGCAGCTTACGAAGATTCTGTTCTCAAATACAATGAAATGGTACGGATGGCTGCATACAAAGACAGTATTGCTAAACAACTCGTGAAAGAATCTGATAACATTAAACGCACCATTAATAGCTCTAAATAGTTAATATTTGATGAGTGGCAAAGAGTTTTTCTTTGCCACTCAAAACTCTATCGTAACGATAGTTATAATAAACTTTCGCTTTCATCAGAATGCAATTTATTGTTTTCTAATACACATTCTTTACTTGTATTAGCATAGCAGTACACACAAAAATGTTTGCAAGTATTATACATACCGATATCTTTGCTTATCATACAACCACATACTTTTCTCTGCCCTTTATCCTTCATTCCTTTGGCATCCTTGATTTTATGTGGTTTTGATAATTGTCCAAACATATCCCGTTCTGGTAGATAGCCAGTATTTAAGTAATATATAAAGTCTTCATCGTCTGAAAATAGTTTCTTCATTAGCTCACCGTCAATGCAACGATTATGCTCTATGCCATATTGCTCCAAATCTAAGTCTTCGGCACAAGTTGCAAGAGAAATATTCCAGCCCTGTTCTTTCCAAATATCTCGTAGTTTTACCAACCCATCTACTATTTCTGTTTTTTGTGATTGGGTCAATTCTGAAGATTCAACATTATCTTTTGTAAAGCAACCTATCTCTTTTATTAGGTTACTTTGTACTTTACGATATGCTAAGACATCAACGAAACTAAATACAAGTTTGTCGGTATAACCCTTCAGCATATTGCCGACTTTCCACACTTTCGCCAAAAGAGTCCTTGGCGTAATCTCAGGTGTTACAATTAGTGGGTCAAAACGCCAAATAACCTTTTCTTTCCCAACCATATCTGATAGTTGTTTGAATGTCTTAACTCGTTGTTCAACAGATGGAACATTAGGCTCAAACCCTTCGTTTACATAGTCATTCAATGTTACTTGAAAGTAATAATGAATACCACGTGCATCTAATTCTTTCAGATAAGGAAGTATAGGCTTTGGATTCTTCGTCCAAAAAACAATAGCCTTTGTATTCTTGAAAGATATGTACATGGGCTTTTTGTTGAAAGGATTGTACCAGACACAATACCCCTTTGCCAAGCGGTTGAAAAACCACTTGGCATAAAAGGCTGGTATATCTGTAGAGCGACTTGCCGAGATGATGACAGGGGCTGTAGCCTCTACTCTTTCCCCTTTATCATTTATGATATAAACACTATTTGCCCCCATATCTTTTCAACAAAGCATTTTTAAGAGTTTCTCTCAAACTGTCAGAAAAATAATAAGCTTGTTTCTTTTTGAGATTACAAAAGCTGTTTATTACCTGACGATTGTCTAACTTGTCAATTTCTTTGTAATATTTATAACGCAAATTCTTTTCTTTTCGTACTTCTCCAATAAACCAATCGAAATCTTCATGAATTTTCGCTTGATAGCTTTGAGGAATATAATCCTTCATGTAGTCCCAAGCCTTAGGGTCTAAACTAAAGTATTCGTCGTTGCTTCTTTTGGATACACCAAGGGACGAAACAGAATTTGTAGTAGCAAACAAATCACCACTTTCTACCTTGTCGCAACTTTCTCGTTTTACTTTTTTCTTGACTCCTAATCTTTTTTTTAAGGCAGTCTGCAGCTTTGTAGCTTTGCTCCAGAAATCTTTTTTGAACAATGAGCCAATGAGGGAATCTATAGTATTCACTTGTTCTAAGGTTTCTTTCAATTCGCCCAAAAGTTCTTTTCTGTTCTTTTGCCGATTCAAAGTTTCCCAGATTTGCAAGACTTCTTCTTTCCAGGACGCCATTTGGGTATTTCCAAGCGAGCCCTTTTGAGACGAATATGGCTCAAGTTCCAAGAGTTGAGCTGAATCTCCAAATAGTTGTCCATAGATTTCTTTGTAAACCGCTGCTATATAAGATTTGTCGGAAAGCCCATACAAGTGGTCTGTAAAATCACGAGTCATATTGGCAAAGCCGTGTAGCTCTCCATAAATTGCATAAGCGATACGATAATCTGAAATCTGTTTACGTCTCATAAAAGAAAGCAAGGAACCCCATTCATTTCCTTTGGAAAGAACCGATGCCAATGAAGCTATCAGCATATAATCCCAATCGAAAGAAGCTTCTTGTCCTCTAACGTAGTGTCGCACTTGGTTCAATTGTTGCTTCAACTCACTGTCTGCCCACTTTTCTCCAAGCATATCTTTAGCTCTTTGGGTTATGGTATCAGAGATTTCTGCTTTGAATGTACTTATTTTCCCATTATAGTTTTTGGAAACAAATATCTCATTTACCAAGATTTTCAGTAACGCTTCATCTTCTTCTTTCAGATAACTATTCTTTAGCTTATGAAGTTGGTTGTTGGCAACGACAATCTCCTCATTTTTGACAGAAATGAGTTTTGGGGTCTTTTGCGCCTGCACACAAAGTTTCTGCTCTTCTCTTTCAAGCCAGTCAAAAGCGTATTGACCGTTGTCTATTCCCATGATTGAGTCCATAATTCTCGTTTGGTCAACTAAATCTGTACACGTCCAACCATTTCCCTTCAGTTTGTCTATTAACTGATTCAAATTTATGTCTGAGCGACAATACTTGTCCAACCCTGCCAAAGCAGGGGATTCTTTTTGAATATCATATATCATTGCTTCCAACTTTGTCTTTTGAGCCATCGTTGGCATCTTGTCTTCGGAAGATGCGATAGAAGAGAATAAGTCTTTTATTTCAGACAAGATGCTATAACGACGCACCCACTCTTTTGAAGTCGAAAGTAAAGCCCCAATATAATAGCCATACAACAATCCTTTCATCTTGTTGACAGTGATGTCATAGCTAATGCTCTTTGTGTTAAGTTCTACTTCTACCTTAATCTGAGGAGTTGGGTGCATATTGGAGAAGTCGCGAACGAAAATTTTCTTTCGGTACAGATTTACTAACTTTGTTTCCAAACTACTGTCAGACATAGATAGAGTTGTACGCAATGCATTTTCGTCAAAGAAAATAAATGACGTATTCCATGGATCTAAGTAAATAGTATAGTCGCAATAATAAACTCCGTCCACATTGGTTGGATGAAAGTCTATATCGGTCTGTAGCTCGATAAGCATAGGATGGTCTTCTACATCGCTTTTAGGGCGAGAAAACACAAAAGGCTTCTCGTATAGGAGTGTCACATTTTCTATCCCATTCTCGGGAATTGTCATCCAACGAGAATATCCAAAGCCTCTTTGTCCGTAAAAGGCTTTTGGGGACACACTTTCACTTGACAATATATTATTGAAGTTGAAAGTAGAAGTTGGTATATATAATCTTTTCATCTTCCTAATCTTAAATATCTTCAATCTCTTCTGTTTCTTGAGCCATATAGAGGTTGGCTGGTATTTCTGTCAGCACATCTGGTAAGTCTCCACTATACATTACATACAAATCTTTGTATGTACGAGTCATAGCAACGTACAGAGCTTTTCTATTGCAATCTACATTTTTGACAAAATCCCATTTTTCTTCATATTCTTCCAACAGAGGAAGAAACACCGTCTCAAATTGCAATCCCTTTGCGCTATGATATGTCATGAGCTTAGGATTGGTCGAACTGAAATTCAGACTATCCACGCTACTTCTCCAGTCAGTTTTATCATGGAAGCGCAATTCGCAATTAACTTCTAGCTCTGTTAGCATTCGACCAAAGGCTCTTACCATATCATTATGAGGCAACAATATGGCAACATCAGATAAGGAATTATTGGTAATAATTCTTTTTATCGCCAAAGCTTGTTCTTTTACTGTTGCATAATTCAACAGATGAGGCTTTGAATGTTCGGCACTTCTATAAGTGCTTTCTTCAAACTCTGGTAGTTCTACACCTATGTATTGAACGAATTTGGCAATTGGAATCGGCAAACGATAATTTCTGTACAGACTAAAGTCTTTAGGCTTATTACCTTTCGGAAGCAAATATCCAATGTCTTCCAAAGGTAAAGTTTGCTTTAATCCCTCATAGATTGATTGTGCTGTATCTCCAAAGAAAAAGAAATGTTTGTTTGTTGCCTGTATAAACTCACGTATTTCCTCTTCTTCGAAATCTTGAATTTCGTCAACGATGACATAATCAGCCGAAGGACAACTCAGTCTGTTCTTCCACTGCCAATGATAATAAAAAGGTTTGGTCAATCCAAGTTCTTCACGCCCAGAATTCATATAATGGCACAGAGCCTTGGTGTAAACTATTATCTCATAATTGTCGCCACGTTCTTTCTGAATTCTTTGAGCTTTGATTAGCGCAAGAACAGACTTGCCGCTCCCAGCGCAGCCAGATATGACACATGATTTGTCTAAAGTGGCAGTCAACACTTTTATCTGGTCATCATCTAATTCCGACTCTTTTATCATCCAATCTTTCTTCATATCTATAGTTGTTTTGTTTTCATTTCATAATTAATCTCCATGCAACCTTGCTTCTGTCTTGTAAGCATTTTGAATGCGAAACAGTAAAACATTGGTTGTATCCGACGTTTTTCCCAACAACATGGGCATGTACTTCTTCAATGCCTTTATCAAGCATTTGGGGAAGCCATTCCTGAGATACGCAATTGTAAGTCGTTACATCGACTAACAACATCAAACCTCCAACTTTCAGCTTTGGCAAAAAGCATTTACATATATGGGCATACGCATTGTCTTGTTCGAATCTTTCTTTTGTTACAAATTCACAAATGGCCTTAAAAGTCAATATAATGTCAAATTGTTTGTCAATAAGACCGTCTATTAAGTTCAAATCGTAGAAGTCATCTATCTCGAAAGGCAAGATTTTATATTCTATTTCAAATTTTAGGATACTCCTATATTTGTTCACGATTGATTCGAACAAACGTAAGGCGTGTTGGTTTCCATCAAAGGCATAAATCGTTACCTTTTTGATATTTGGCATATTTTCGTTTGTCGCTTCCAAGAGACCAATGATTTCACCTCCTGTTCCACAACAAAAGTCAAATAGGGATAGTGTGTCTTTCTTTCCCCATCCATTACAGGCTTGGCGAAACCAATCTGACCAAATGCAATATGATTCAGTATAACTTCGAGGAAAATAAGTGCCAAGATAGTTCAACATATCTTTCTTGTCCCAGTCGATGACAGACATGTCCGAATTTGAACGACAATATTTTGCATTCAAACTTGAAAAAATATATTTGTCAAGCCATTGTGGCAGACTAACATTTGTAACCATCCTTTGACAATTTAAAAGCTGGCTACTACGGCTTATAGATTATTATTGCAGTTGATACATAAGAAAAAGCGCAGAGCCATTCTGTCACTCGTTCCACGATCGATAGGCCTTCGCATTGCCCTGTAAGTCGAAACGAGCAACGCCAATACAACGTCAAATCTCATGCAACATTCAAAATGATAATAAAACGTGCGTAAATGCTAACATATACAGCATATAGCAGGTATTTAACAAAGTGTGTATTTTGTTATTTGTTTGTTACTTTACTATTTGATTTTATAATTTATCATAGTTAATGGTTCGTAATTGGTTCTTAATTTGGGTAACAAATCCAATTATTTTTCGTATCTTTGCACCGTGAGTAACAAATCTCGCAAAATGACAATAAGTAGAATAAATAACAAAGTAACATGAGAAGTAACAATGAACCTGTGCGCATACGCTACAAGGATTTGGCGAATGGCACAAAGTCGATTTATCTCGACACTTACAAAAGTGGAAAGAGGTCGTATGAGTTCTTGAAGCTTTATCTGCTTCCAGAGGACGATGACAAGGCTAAGGCTGTCAATGCCGAGACCTTGCAGAAGGCAGAAGCTATCAAGAACCAACGAGTGCAAGAAATCCTGTCGGGAAAGTTGGAAACAGTGAAGGCTTCCTTGGAGCATCCGGCTTCTGCAACAACTTCAAGCAAGAAGAACGCACGTTTAAGTAAGAAGAAAAAAGTCGGCAGTGATAAAACAGGCAAAAGTGTCAAAGGAAAGGAAAATGAGGTAAACGAAGTCGTCGAAGCCGTTTCTGGCAGAGAAGGACACCAATGGAAATTCATTGACGATGACGGTGAGGACAGAGCCATAGATGGAACAATCAAAAAACATAGAGGCAGACCCAACAAGCGTGAAGCTGTCACTCTTCGTTTCAAGAACCTTGCCAACGGCAGCAAGTCGCTCTACTTCGACATATATTATAATGGTGAGCGCAAGTACGAGTTTCTGAAGCTCTATATCAATCCAGAGATTACCGAGGCTGACAAGCAGAATAATGCCTTGGTTATGGAGACGGCAGAGCGTCTGAAAGAACGCAAGATGCGAGAGGTTGTCAATGGAGAAACTTTCACGGATCCTTCTGACGAGCTGAACCAAGTGGAGAAAGTTGAGGAATACACCAGTTCTGTGATAGTCCGTAGTCGCAAGATGCGCAATGGAGACCGTTCCCTCTTCCTTGATATATATTATGGTAAGGGACAACGTGCCTATGAGTCAGTTGGTCTTTACCTTCGTAAGGATGATAGCGAGGAGAAACACAAGGAAATCTGGAAAGAAGCTGAGAAAAAGGCCAAGGAACGCATGAAGGCATTGAAGGACGGAACCTTTGAGAAGCGTGTCGGCAGAAGAGGCTACAAGCCGCATGGAGAAGATCCAGATGCCAACGTGGACAAATACAAGGAGTATCTTGCCACTAAGAAAGTGAAGACAGAGATTGCCGTTGCGGAGACTGAGCGCAAGAGAAATTCCAAGACCAAGGAGCCTGTGAGAATCCGCTTCAAGGAACTTGCCAACGGCAACAAGTCGGTCTATCTATCCATCAATGTCAACGGTCGCCGTACCTATGATTATCTGCGCCTTTATCTCATACCAGAGGTTGACGCAGCTGCCAGGGAGCAGAACAAGCAGACGATGCAAGCAGTCTATGCCATCAAGGCACAACGCATCATGAGCATCACTAACGGTATCGCAGGGCTCAAAGACAAGTCAAGAATCAAAATGCGACTTGTGGATTGGTTGGAGATATTCCGTGACGCACAAGTGGAGCGAGGAAGACAATCTGCCCGAAACTGGGTGAACAGCGTGCTGAATGCAGTGAGAGAACACTCGCCAAACGTGACACTCGCAGAGATGACCAAGGAATACTGCAATGGTTTCATGGTGTTCTTGTTGAACGACTATATCACCTACAAGCACACCCATCCATCCAAATCCACGGTGATGAACTATCTCAAATGCCTCAAAGCAGCCTTCAATATGGCTATTGAGGAAGAGATAATGGACGACAATCCCGTATTGCGTCTTCGCATGGATGTTCTGAAAGGTGGCGGCACCAAGCGAGAGTACCTGACCGTTGACGAGGTGAAGAGACTGATTGACACCCCTTGCAAGCGTGAGGATATCAAGGCGGCGTTTCTGTTTTCATGCTTCTGCGGACTCCGTATCAGTGACGTGAAGAGTTTGAAGTGGAAAAACATCATCACCGAGGGTGACAAGACACGAGTTGAGATATTGCAGTACAAGACCAAGCAGCCTCTCTATCTTCCTCTCAACAAGCAAGCCCTTCGTTGGATGCCTGAGCGTGGATCTGCAAGTGACGAGGACAAGGTGTTTCCAACACTGCCAAGCAAGAACTACGACTGCATCCCGGAATGGAGCCGTGCGGCAGGTATCAGCAAACATGTGACCTACCATGTCTCAAGGCACACGTTCGCCACGATGGAGCTGACCATGGGCGCAGACCTATACACTACAAGCAAACTTCTCGGTCATACGGAGGTGCGCACGACACAAATTTACGCAAAAATCATCAACAAGAAAAAAGACGAGGCTGTTTCCCTATTGGACAGTGCGTTCGAAGAATAAAAATGGAACATAACAATACATCAAACAACCAAGGACGAGAAGACTCCTCGTTCTCTCTTTTTACCCCAATGCAATGAATGCACCTTCGCTAACGGTGCAAATGGCATTTGCGCCACCAACAAACTGTGGCTGTTCTTCAAGGAAGCCCACGAGTGCTATCAGACGGAAGTTATAGGATGCGGTAAACTGTATCACCGCTATAAAAAGGACTTTCTCAACAGCCATTCCTATACGGACTGCCAGTATGCGGCAGGAAAGAACGAACACAAGAAGAACTTCTACATCATGGAGGAGTTTCTTGAAGAACGTGAGGACTTAGTAGTCATATTCTTTACCAAAGTGGATTTCGAGTATCATGACTACAAGGCTCTTCATCACAAGTTCAACACCACGGAGCCGCCTCCAAACGGTCAGTATCTCCATGGTAAACCACCGTCAATATTACAAACAGCACAAGAAACCAAACCGAAACAGGACTTTCAATGTTACTTTGATTCTACTCAGTTGAACCTCATTGCGCGCCATGCCAATGAGGTTCATTTGTTCTCAGCCGATGTGTCGGAAGAGGATATGCGAAAACTCTTCTCGTGCCAAGTCTGCAAGCAGCTAAAGGCGAGAAGTAACAGACGTGTGGCATTCTTCTTTGACATGCTCTGCAGCAAGAACTTGATTTGCAAGCAATGGCAATCGGTCATTGCCAAGCATAAACTCATTCTGTCTTCATCAACAGACAAGCCACTTACAACAACCAAGCTGTCCTCAGCAACCAGTGATGCCAAAAGTACCAACGCCAGTATCTATGAGGCTATCCGCAAGAAAGTGCAAGAAATAGCAGATTGCGGTAAAAATGACAGCAAGGACACCATCTGACAGATGAAAACCTTGACAGTTGGCTTGATAGTCGGTTGACAGTCAAGCGTACTTCCATCCGATTGGGCAGAAATGCCCTTACCTTTGCCCTCCGTAATCAGAAACCTGGTTATGGAGGGCGACCTCGTTATGTGTAACGATAAATAAAATTACGACAATGATTGGACAGACAACAAATCAGGCAAACAATCCACCAAAGGATGGCACTATCCTACCGCCAACGATAGACGTGGATAAACACGAGTTGACAGAACCAGAACTGGCAGATATGACACCAATGAGACTTGCCGAGCGCATTCAACAAATGGAAGAAGCATTCAAGCTGCTTGGACCAGTGGAGGATGTGCTGAACCGCATCAAGTGCTTGGAGAAATGGCTCTTTGCAGGAAAAGACGTGCTCACCCTTGACGAGGCAAGCGTATTCCTTGACGCTTCAAAGAGTCAGCTTTACAAACTGACACGTACCTTTGCCATTCCCCATTACAAGCCAAACGGCAAGACCATCTATTTCAGCAAGGAAGAACTGGTGGAATGGATCAAGAAGCACCCTGTGAAAACAAAAGAGGTGTATGAGCAGGATGCCATACGCTATGTGATGAACAAACCCTTGAAGAGCAGATGACGATGGAAGAAATGAACGACATGAGCCTCTTTGAAGGCGCAGCGGACAATGCTGATTTGTTGGAAAAGTTGCTGAAGGCATCGCTTATCCATGCGGACGAGACCTACCAGACACCGCCACAGATAATATGGGTGGACAACTCGACCATAGCCACGCTTGGCAACTTCAGTGCCTCCACAGGCAAGGCGAAGAGCCGAAAGACGTTCAACGTGTCCGCTTTGGTAGCTGCCTCGCTTGCTAACGGAAAGGTGCTGCAATATACGGCAAAACTACCCGATGACAAGCGTAAGATACTCTACGTTGATACGGAGCAGAGCCGTTTCCACTGTCACAGCGTGATGCAGCGCATCCTGCGACTTGCAGGACTACCCGACAACATGAACAGTGAGAACCTTGTGTTCTTCGGACTGCGAGAGTACAGCCCCAACCTTAGGCTGCGGTTGATAGAATATGCTTTGCAGACACAAAAGGGTTTTGGCTTGGTCATCATTGACGGCATAAGGGACTTGATGCTCGACATCAACAATCCGAGCGAGTCCGTCCATATCATCAACAAACTGATGCAGTGGTCAAGCCGCTATGACCTGCACATACATTGTGTCCTACACTTGAACAAGGGTGATGACAATGTAAGAGGTCACATAGGAACGGAACTCAGCAACAAGGCAGAGACGGTACTGGTGATAAGCAAGAGCAATTCGATGGCGAATGTGAGTGAAGTGAAACCGCTCAATATCCGAGACAAGGACTTTGCGCCCTTTGCGTTCCAAATAAACAAGGAGGGACTTCCAGAGATTGCCAAGGACTATGTGGTTGACTCCACCACAGCCAAACAGCCGAAGATGACAATAGCCGACATTACCGATGAGCAGCATGACAAGGCACTTGGAATGGCTTTCGGCAAGAAAGTGGTGTCAGGTTATGAGAATGTGATAAACGCATTGACGAAAGGATATACAACTATTGGTTTTGCCAGAGGTAGAACAGTGATGTCAAAGTTGCTGACCTTCCTATTGAAGAGCAAACTGGTGGTGAAGTGTGGCAACAACGAGTATTGCAGAATGAAGGATTATCCTTCGTTTCCGCTGCTTGAAGGGCAGGAGGTAAAGAAGTGAGGATGAAGCGAAAGTCACTTCAAAAACCACTTCATTCACCTCGGTGTATATATAATAGTAGAACGGAGGGATTTTGTGAAGTGGCATCATATTTAACTACATGGACATACGACAAAATGACTTCACAAAACCGTTCATTCACTCTGGTGTATATATAATAAGCGCACGAATGAACAAAAAATGAATGAAAGATGAACATACAACAAGCAAAGGAAATCAAACTCACGGACTATCTGAGCGCATTGGGACATCAGCCCAAACGATGCAGCAAGTCCACATCTTATTATCTGTCGCCATTGCATGTGGAGACAAAGCCATCGTTCAAGGTGAACTTCAGCCGAAACCAATGGTATGACTTTGCTCTTGGCAAGGGTGGCAACATCATTGCTCTTGCCCAACTTCTCTACAATACGGATGATGTGGGTGCTGCATTGCAGCATATAGCAGCGGACATGAACAACCCAAAGTCCACAAAGGCAAAACCTCCCATACCGACACAAGTAGAGACAGACAAGATGGACAAGGTACATATCCAAGAATTGTCCTACCCTGTGCTTATGTCGTATCTGCGTTCACGCCATGTGGATGCGGACATAGGTAAACGCTATTGCGAGGAGATCTGGTACACGTTTAAGGGCAAGCGGTATTTTGGTATAGCCTTTCCAAATAACAGGGATGGTTATGAGCTGCGTAACCCATATTATAAAGGTTGTTTGGGCGAGAAAGACATATCCTTGATACATTCACAGCAAGTTGGAGTGCAGGACAGATGCTGCATCTTCGAGGGGTTTATGGACTTTCTTTCGTACAAGACTTTGGAAAAGCGAGGCGACAATGTGATTTGCATACAAGAGCCATGTGATTATATCGTGCTGAACTCCATCAGTAGCCTTGGGAAATGCATGGAACGATTGGCGTGTTACACTGCTATCCATTGTTATCTTGATAATGACCAAGCAGGAACGGTGGCTGCCCATACAATCATGGACTGTTATCAAAACAGGGCAATCAACGAATCCATAAGATATGCAGAATACAAGGATGTCAATGATTATCTTATCGGCAGAAAATCCATTATTCCGCATAAAGAGGATGTATAAAACGATAATTTTCTACGGAGAAAGTCAATATTCTCCGTAGAAAACTATATTTTGCGTGATTTTTGCGTAGATTTCCGTACAAACATACTACACTTTTGAAAATATGTAGTAACTTTGTACAGAATTAAAGATGCAAATCATGGAAAAGCGTATGACAAATCCCAAATCTGAAGGCTACATCTCTGCAAAAGATATGGCAGGAAGAGCTGCATACTATAAAGTATTGCAAGCCGCCAAGAATGGCGAACTCACCAGAATAAAAAGAGGTGTGTATGCAACCGATGACCATTTGGCAAGTCAAATGCTTGATGTGGAAAAGGTTGTTCCTGGTGGCGTGTTGTGTCTGTATTCCGCTTGGTCACATTATCAGTTGACTACACAGGTACCACAAGAATATTGTCTTGCAATAAAAAGAGGCCGAAAAATCACCCTTCCAGATTATCCCCCAATTACACTATACCATTGGAGTGATACCGCCTTTAACCTTGGAATTACGAATACTGAGATTGAGGGTTTCAATGTGAGGATATATGACGTGGAGAAATGTGTCTGTGATGCAGTAAAGTATAGAAACAAAATCGGCATAGATGTCTGTACGGAGATTATAAAGGAATATCTGAAACGCAGAGATCGTAATGTCAACAAACTGATGAAATATGCCTCGCAACTGAGAGTTGCCAAAACATTGGGAACATATCTACAAATGGAACTATAAAATAATGAATATGACAACAAAGAATTATGCTCGCTCGGTAAGAGCGAAACTGCTTAATATATCGAAAGAAGAGAATGTCTTCTACCAATCGATATTGACACGATACTTTCAGGAGCGTCTGTTGTACCGTCTGTCGGTAAGTCCATACAAAGAACGCTTTATATTGAAAGGTGGTGCATTACTGTATGCCCATGAGCATTTGAAAGCAAGACCAACATTGGATATAGACTTCCTTGGTCAACAGATTAGCCGTGAGTTGGACAATATCAAGGAGACATTCAGAAATTTATGCGACATAGAATGTCTGGAAGACGGAGTTGTCTTTGAAAAGGATAGCATTAGCGTAGAAGAAATCACTCTCAAAAAAGAATATAATGGTGTGCGAGTGCATGTCAAGGTAGGACTTGACACGGCAAGCCAAGTTATTTCCATGGATGTAGGCTTTGGCGACATCATAACTCCTGCACCCGTTGACCTTTCTTATCCGGTGTTGCTGGACACATTGCCAGAAGTTGACATCTTGGCTTACTCTTTAGAGACCGTGGTGGCTGAAAAGTATCAGGCAATGATAGACCATGCGACAGAGAACAGCCGCATGAAAGACTTCTTTGATGTGTACAGAATACTAAAAGCAGGAAATATTGACTTGAACACATTGCAAGAAGCCATCACAGCCACGTTTGAGAATAGAGGCACCGCCATCTCTACGGAATATAGCCTTTTCGAGGATTCTTTTGCGACAGATGCCAAAAGAAATATTATGTGGAATAGTTATTTGAAGAAAATCAAATTCAAGGAGCCACTAACCTTTCAAGAAGTTTGGACATATATCACGCAGGAACTGAAACAATACATGGAAAAATAAAGGTATTACGATATACCTTATCAAGCTCTCCCATTCGGAGGGCTTTTTTTATGCCCTTTTTCCAAACATGCGAAAACTAACAGAACAAGCTGATTAAAGTATGATTGAGAGTATGATATATAGTTATAATTTGAATATATCTTAAACTTAGAGGGTCATACTTTGAAAAATTCTTTTATGTCGGATTTTACTCTTTACTTTGCACTCGCAACTGGCACTTTTGCCACTGTATAGAGTATAAATCATCAATAAAACAAAGTATTATATGAGTCCATTTTTGATATTCGCCATCAGCCTTACCATTGCATACGCTATCTACTATGCGGTGATGATAACGAGAGATCTGTATGGCAAGAAGGAAGAAGCCAAAAGCAACGAGGAAGTATTTGACATCAGCAACATAACGGAAGAGGAAACCGCAGTAGCCGTCAACGAAAGTGATGGTGGCTTTAGTGTTGCCAACAAGCAATACGACACGAGCTTCCAAGACGGCACATCATACGATGAGGGCTATGGTATGGGAACAGAGAACAACGGAATGAGTGATTATTCTCCAGAAACGTATTCTTCCGGCAGAGAAGATGATGTTGATGATGACGAAGGAAATGATGTCAACCAACAGAAGCCGAAGAACGCAGCCGAGTCGTTGCAGGAAAAGATGGATGGGCAGATGGAGTCCACTTCTCCCATATGGATAGACGGACTATGGCAGGACGACTTCACGGAGAGTCTATTGAAACAAGGCGAGACAAAGCCAGGACAACCAAACATCAAAACAATACCAGTCAAGGATGAAATTTAGCCATATCATAAAGAATGTAGTAAGTTCCTTTGTCTTTGCGCTGCTCCCCCTGTCAGCATCAGCCAAATGCGGTAATGTGGACTATAGCTGGGGAGCAGACGCACTGGCAGGGATGCACGACTATGTGGTGACGATGATGCTGTATGTGCTGTATCTGACATACGCTGTCGCTGCTGTGATGGTGATTATATCCGCTTTGCAGATATACATCAAGATGAACACAGGGGAAGATGGAGTTACCAAGTCCATACTGACGCTGATAGGAGCCTGTCTGTTTATGATAGGCGCATCCATCCTGTTCCCAGCATTCTTTGGCTACCAGATTTAAGACTCAACTGCAGAAGAGTATATCATGTGAAAGCGACAACACCTTTCTATATAATTATAATAAGGTGTTTCCAAACGAATCATTAACAAGTAAAACAAGAAAGAATGTTTAAGAAAACAACGAACTATTTGAAGAAGACCGCCAAGAGCGTTCTCTCTTCAGGACGCTTGAAGACATTGGCATTTATGCTCCTTGTGGGCGGTGGCATTGCCATGGCGCAGAACTCGGCAGGTGACTACACGGCAGGTACCACCGCGCTTACAACAGTGACGGAGGAAATTGCCAAGTACGTACCTATCGTGGTCAAACTCTGCTATGCCATTGCAGGTGTTGTAGCCGTAGTGGGTGCGATAAGCGTTTACATCGCCATGAACAATGAGGAGCAGGATGTCAAGAAAAAGATCATGATGATTGTAGGAGCATGTATCTTCCTCGTGGCAGCTGCACAGGCATTGCCATTGTTCTTCGGTGTGACCAACTAACGAGTGAGAGTTATTCCGTGCATATTCAGTAAGTGAGAAACGACGTGAAGAATGGCAAGAGAAGAGCAGGAAATCCGCTACCCCGATTACCCACTGTTCAAGGGACTCCAGAAGCCCCTTGAATTCATGGGAATACAAGGGCGGTATATCTATTGGGCAGCAGCCACGGCAGGAGGAGCCATCATCGGCTTCATTGTCACCTACTGTCTGATGGGTATCATTGCAGGACTGATAGTGTTGGTCGTGGCAATCACTACGGGTGCAGGTCTCATCATGTTCAAGCAACGGAAGGGACTGCATACCAAGAAGAACGACCAAGGAGTGTTTATCTATGCCTACAGCAAGCGCATATAAAAATGTGAAACAAAAAAGTATCGACATGACCAAGATGTGGATGACAAGTAGAAAGTGAACGACTGGTAGGCTCATTCTCCCCCAAGGGTGTGGGTCTACCTTTATTTGTTTCAGCGAAAGTATCGCATCTTTGACATAAAAGAATGGTTATGAGCATGAAAGCAAAGAACATTATCACTATGGCATTGGCTGGCATATTGCTGACCGCATGCAAGGACAAGACCTACAAGCCACCCACATTGGATGCCATGAGGAGTGCTGACAAGGCAAGAGCTATTTGGGCGAGAGAAACAGAAGAACGACCTGCAACTGTGGAAACACAAATAAGCAGGATGGATTCCACTGCAAAAGATAGTGTGTCAACCCTTTATGGCGAAGAAAGCTACAATACCTCTTATCAAGAGAATGACAACAAATCATCCAGTATGAGGGAAAATCATCAATCATCCGAAGAAACAGAAGAATAAACGAATATGGTACTATATGTAATCTTATTTTTCGTGGCAACCTGCATTGGCATGGCCATATCGGTCTATGCCTTTGGCACTGGTGGCAAGCGGAAGAAAATCTTTCAGGATATCTACTTCTCCGTGGAAGACACGGACGGTATCGGTGTGCTCTATACCAAGACTGGAGAATATTCTGCCATTCTGAGAATGGAGAACCCAGTGCAGAAGTATTCTGCCAATATAGACAGCTATTATGAGTTTACCAACCTGTTTGCAGCCATCGCACAGACTCTGGGTGAAGGCTATGCCCTGCACAAGCAGGATATCTTTACCAGAAAGCAGTTTGAGGATGAGAGTGGCAAGGGACATGAGTTCCTGTCAGAATCCTACTTCCGCTACTTCAACGGAAGAGAATATACAGACAGCATGACCTATCTGACCATTACACAAGAGAACAAGAAGAGCCGTTTGATGTCTTTCGACAACAAGAAATGGCGTGACTTTCTAGTGAAAATCAGAAAGGTACAAGACCAACTGAAGGATGCCGGTATCAAGTCGGAGTTCTTGACTAAGCAAGAGGTAAGCCAATATGTTGACCGTTTCTTTGCCATGAACTTCCGTGACAAGATGGTGAGCATGACAGGATTCAAGGTGGACGACGAGATGATAGGCATGGGCGACAGACGCTGCAAGGTATATAGTCTGGTGGATGTGGATAGTGCCAATCTACCGACACAGATACGTCCATTCACCAACATCGAGGTGAACAACACCAGTATGCCAGTTGATCTGGTAGCCTTGGTGGACAGCATACCAGGTGTGGAGAGTGTGGTGTATAACCAAATCATTTTTGTGCCGAACCAGAAGCGTGAGCTTGCCCTGCTAGACAAAAAGAAGAACCGCCATGGCAGTATGCCAAACCCAAGCAATCTGATTGCCGTGGAGGACATCAAGAGAGTGCAAGAGGTGATAGCGAGAGAAAACAAGCAGTTAGTATATACCCACTATAATCTGATAGTGACGGTGAAGCCAGACACGGATATACAAAAGTGTACCAACCATCTGGAGAATGCCTTTGGCAGGATGGGCATCCATATTTCGAAGCGAGCCTACAACCAGTTGGAACTGTTTGTCAACTCTTTCCCCGGAAACTGCTATGGGATGAATGCCGACTACGACCGATTCTTGACCTTGGGCGATGCCGCCACCTGCCTGATGTACAAGGAAAAGATTGTGCATAGCGAGGACACGCCATTCAAGGTCTATTATACCGACCGTCAAGGAGTGCCTGTGGCCATCGACATATCAGGGAAAGAGGGACGAAATAAGCTGACTGACAACAGCAACTTCTTTGTCCTCGGTCCTTCTGGAAGCGGCAAGAGCTTTTATGTTAACTCCATGGTGCGCCAAGCCCATGAGCAGGACACCGACATCGTTCTGGTAGATACAGGTAACTCGTATGAGGGACTGTGTGAATACTTCGGCGGAAAATACATTTCCTATACCGAGGAGCATCCTATCACGATGAACCCTTTCAAAATCAAGCGAGAGGAATGGAACATCGAAAAGTTGGGATTCCTGAAAAACCTCGTGATGCTGATATGGAAAGGAAGTCAAGGCACAGTGAGCAAGACCGAAGACAGACTGATAGAACAAGTCATCAACGAGTATTACGATGCCTATTTCACCACCAAGAGAGTGAGCAACCTCTGTTTCAACACTTTCTATGAGTTCAGTACTGAGCGACTGCCGAAGATATGCGAGGAGAACGGTCTGCAAGGCATAGACCTGTCATCCTACAACTATCTGTTGAAGGACTTCTATAAAGGAGGCAGCCACGATGTGACACTGAATGAGAATATGGACCGGTATCTTGGGAAGGTTATGTCCGACATCCACGCTGATACTTTCCATTTCCTTGATGGAAGCATAGCCATATTCTGTATCGGCAAGACCGACAACGATAGAGAACAGCGTGAAGTCATTGCCTTCCGGCTGACCTTCCAATACATACCAACGGACTTTGCCGATGAAGAAGACGCATTGGCAAATGGCATCCTTCTTCTTGCCGTCCTGTGAATAAAGCGGATATTGCTTGAACTGCTCCGCCAACTGTGGTGTAATCAATCTGCTTGTCATAACTGCATTATTTATTGGGTGAATACTCTGATGAAGATGGATAGTAGAGCTGCTGCTCACGCAAGGCTTCAATGGCTGCATGTGCCAAAGTGCAAGCCCATTCATTGCGAAGGTCATAATAGCCCTTCTGATAGTTTATTGCCAACTGCTCCATGAAAGCCATCATCACCTTGAACTTCTCGTTTACAAGAAAGCGGTGGTCATTGGCAAACTCTGCACCCACCTTGGATGCGGAACACATCTTGCCGTTCACGAAGCGTGAAAACTCATTGGCAAACTCCTTGTCTCTTTCGTTAATCATATCGTTCATATCTGTTCGGATTAAATTGTGAAACTTCTTTTTCTTCCCTATTCTCGAAGCCTTTACGACTTCATCGAGGGAATTGATTTTACGTGCAATCAAGAGTTCGGACATGGAGGCAGACAAGACAAGGAATTGGAAGATTATTTCATTGGAATACCCCAATCTTTGATTGGTGGAAGGTTGCTGATGAAATAACCTGCTAATAGCAAGGCGGTACTTGACAGTCTGGTGGGCTGAACTAAATTTGCTAAGGAAAAACAAGGGAGGATGAAGGGTATGGGAATATTCTAGTGACGAAAAGTGGTATGATTACCACTTTTTGATAATAGAGAGATCTGTTAGAACCGGCATATACAGTTCGAGCATTCCCGTTCTTTGTCATTTGTGTCACTTTTCGGGAATTGTATTTCTGAAAATATCCCTGTTCAATCTTCGCACTATGTTAAATAGTATTGAACAAGATGAAATATTGAACAAAAAGTTCGTTCGTTTAAGTTTTGTTCATTATCTTTGCAATGTTCAATCAAATTGAACACAACTGATATATTGAACAAATAACATAAAATGATGGCAAACAATATCATAATAAACCAAGCATTGGATGCTCTTAGAGCAAGCCTTCCTGTGGGGGATGTTGTGTCAACAACAGCCGTCAAAGTAAATTGTACCAATGAAAATGATGTCACTGTTAAAATAATGAATGTAGATTTTGTGTGTCATGTAAGGGAAAACATAACCAAGGCCACATTAAATCCGACATTAGCGACTATGCAAACGATGAACAATGACAAGCAGCAAATCTTGCTTGTTACGCAATACGTCACGCCGCAGGTATCAACAGAATTGGCAAACAGAGGTATCAACTATCTGGACTGTGCAGGAAACTGCCTTGTCAGATATACAAAGGCAGGAAACTTGATTTTCCAAATATTTAATCAAGGAAGGAAAAATACAGAGTCCAAGGTGAAAACCTATCCCGTGTTTCAAGATGCAGGATTGAAGGTCGTGTTTTATCTGTTGCAAGATGCAGACAATATAAAGAAGCCTTATCGAGAGATAAAAGAGCAAATTGGTGTATCTTTGGGAAGCGTGAAAAACGTTTTGGATGAACTTACAAGACGTGGTTTTGTTTGTGACACTAAAAACGGGCGCATAATAAAAGACAAAAAACAACTGCTTGACTTATGGGTTAGCAATTACAATGAAGTATTGAAACCCAAATTGCTGGTAGGCGCAATGGCATTTCGAACAGAAGCGAATAGAAATGAGTGGAAAAACATAGCATTGCCAAAGGGCATGTCATGGGGAGGAGAACCTGCCGCAAACTTGACGGATGGCTACTTACAACCAGGAATTTTCGACATATACACGGAAATACCTGCAGCACATCTTATACGAACAGGTGTCGTCAAGCAAGATGCAAATGGGGAAATTCATCTGTACAACAAATTTTGGAATTGGGAAACAGACAACAGAACTGTTCCTGCTATATTAATCTATGCAGACTTGATGGGTAGTGGCAATAGTCGCTGCTTTGAGGCTGCGCAACGCATATTAAAGAATGAGCTTAAAGATTTCGAGTGAAAAGATAAACAATCCATTTCTTGTGGATTTGTTGGAGAAACTTACAGATAGCTTCCGTAGAATGGATCACGACTTCTTTATCATAGGAGCCACCGCTAGAGATATAGTCATGCAGCAGATGCTGAACACGTCATCACGTAGAAAGACAAGAGACTTGGATCTAGCTATAGCTGTTCCAAACTGGCAGGAATTTGACAAAATCAAAAATAGTTTGATTGCGGATGGTTTCGAGAAGGACAAGTCAAAACACCAACGCTTCTATTATGGTGACTATGAGATAGATGTTGTTCCATACGGATATGTCGCCAAGGAAGATGACAACATCTATTGGCCACCCGAAGAAACAATTGCCATGTCCGTAAAAGGGTTTGACGAAGTGCTTTCTGATGCTATAACGGTTAGTATTGATGACAGATTCACTGTAAAGATAGCTTCTTTGCATGGATTATTCTTGCTGAAGTTCAATGCTTGGATGGACAGACATCTAACCACAAACAAGGATGCAGAGGATATGTCGTTCATATTGGACAACTACCTTATGGCAAACTTGGATCGAGAAGCGTATATGGAAGTGTATGATTGGGAAGATTTTGACGAATATGTGGCTGGTGGCTATTGGTTGGCAAACGATTTGGCAAAGTTATTGAACCGAGACCAACTTGTATATTATGCAGACAAAATTGACGAGGAATTGCAGTTGGAGGAGAGAAGCTATTTGATAAGCCAAACTCTCAATTCACAATCGGGTTTGAATTATGACCAAGTAAGGAGAACATGGCAAGTCATTTCAGAAGTGTTTCGCTCTGCTACAGAAGAAAGGGATTTATAATGATAGATATAAATTATTGTAGTCAAAAAGGCTTATGTGATACAAACCAGGATTTTATTTTGTGCAAACAATTACAAGATGGGAGTTGCATCGCTATCCTTGCCGATGGTATGGGTGGCTTACAATATGGTGAGATCGCAGCTGCCACTGTTGCACAAAGTATTTATAAAATATTGGCAGAACATAATTCTGTGGATATAAGAGAGCTGTTAGCAAAGGCTTTTGAACAAGCAGACATTGCAGTTGCAGATAAATGCAAGGCTCTTTGTTGCAAAATGGGAGCAGCAGTTACCGTCTTATACATAAAAGATGATACTGCCAATTACGCATGGCAAGGAAATGTCCGTTTATATTACAAAAAAGAAAAAGGTATACATCAACTTACTGAAGACCACCTGAAGGAAGGTGATAATTGTACCTTTCTGACTCGTTGTGTGAATGGAAGAGGTTTCCGCAACCCTATATCCATTCAAGAAACAAAAATATCAGACATGGACTTGTTGTTTTTATGTACAGATGGATTTTATCAATCCAAGGATTGCATAGATTCTGTTATAGTAGAAAACAAATTGCCAAGTCGTATAGAATACTTGGAAGATGATGCATCCTGCATTCTCATACAGTTGCATAACCCTTGATAAGATAAGAGATATGGCAAAGAAGAAGCATAAAGGACATTACTGTAAGATTTGTGGTGAATACAAGCCGAACGAGTCATTTTCGAGGAAAGGTCATGTCCAACACATCTGTAAGGAGTGCATGGGTGAGATGAAGAAAAGCAACAAGAAGATTTTGGACTTGCCTTTCGGGGACAATGAGTTTGAGATCGTTGATGCCGATGAATATATCGATACTATTTTATATGGCAACAACGAAGAACGAGAAAACAAGACTTTCAAGAAACTCAGCCGTGAACAGAAAATGGTGTTGAAAGCGATAGTGCAAGATGAAGTTACGTTCTATTGGCAAGCCCATCGACAGATACCAGTAAATGACAAGTTAAAACAACTCAGAAGTTCTGTCAATACTGTAGTATATGAACAGTTGGACTTTGCCATAAAGGATGACACGATGTTCAAAGCTTATATACAAGAGCAAGTCATCACTGTCATAAACAAGATATTGCGACAGGAGAAAGAACAAAACAACCAATAGCAGAAAGAGTCCATTCATCACGAACGGACTCTTTCTTTTGATAATCATTGTTTTGCAGATTACCGCTTATCGTATGAATGATAGTAAAACACATTTACTGTGCAAATAGTCTGACAGCCGTATGACGGTTGACTGCAATTGGTGAATACTTATCAATACCGCCCTTACTTTTTGATATTATCATGGACTTGTCAATGCCTCTTGCCACAAGCTGTTGCGTGATATAATCCGCTCTTGACTTGCTGAGAGGATTGTTGATGCCATCGTTTCCTGTGGCACTGTCGGCAGCACCAACAACGGAAATTTTGAGATGATAAGCCTTTGCTATACGAGCAAGCTCATCCAAGTTTGCCATCTGTGAAACGTCAACCAACTGCGCGGTTCCAATCTTGAAAAAGAAGAAAACTGGCGAACCGATGCACTTGGTTCCACCTGTCATTTCTGCAACGTATTTGTTCCAAGAAACAGAATCGGAAACAGAGAAACTATACTCCAGAGAGCGGCTTGTTTTTGGTTTTCCCATGCCATTCCAATCCTTGTGAGCCAATCTTGCACGGAGCGAGTTCAAACCGCTGTAGTCATTTTTCGGGTAGATGCGATGCTCCGTACTATCCGCATAATATGTCAGGCGGTCGGCATAGGCTTTCAGCAATCCTTCAATCTCCAAGATCTTTCTCATTTCAGCGATGGCATTGGCATCCTCCGCATGAGCTTTGCTTAACTTTTGGTTGCGAGCCAACAAATCATTGGTGTAATCTGCCAGCCATTTGTTCTGGTTGATATAAGGAGCGGCATCTACAACCTTCTTCCAACCGACCTTCCCGATGTTGAAAGTCAGTCCGGCAGACAAGGTGAACAAATTGTCACCAAACTTATTGGATGCGCCAACACCATCAAAGTCACGGAATGTGGTTGCGCCACCCAATTCCATGTTGACTGCCAAACGCTTTGTTAAACGATATTGTCCAAGCACACCATAGTTGATGACAAACGGACTCTTGCCGTTATCCTCGTTATGGATAATACCGCAACCAGCATACGGAATGAATCCCCATCTTTGTGTGATGGCATGGTCTTTGACAAAACTGTTGGTCACATTCCAAAGAAAATCCGCATGAACCATCTTGTAATCACGGACATTCTTGCTGGCATCCTTGAACTGAAAACCTTGGAAACTCAACCGCCCCCCAATCTCTGGCGTGAACCACTTTCCTGCCTCTATTGCCAAGGAAGGTTTCATCCTGTCGAACAAGTTTCCTTTACCATGCGGTTTTCCTACAAAAGCGGAAGTGCCACCCGATACACCAACGAACCAATTGGAAGACCATGCAGAAGGAACTGCCACTTCTTTGAGGTTTGTAGGCTCAATCTGTTGGAGCATATCCTCATTTATGCTAGACGGCACCAAATCATCCGTGCCATCATCCATAGTCTCTGCATTGACTTGCATTTGTCCGCATAGGCACAATGCCATCATAAATATTGCTTTTCTAATCATAAATTTCAATTTGTCGATTATTTTTTCTATTAACGCTTTCTACTCTTGCTGCCTTTCGGTCGCATCATCCTGTTTGCCATCGCAAGGCAACGGTGCGCCCAACGCCTGTCATCCTCGTCATCGTTGCGCCCCCATTTCATGTCATTGCTGCCACCGCCTCCGCCACCTTGCCCTTCGGCAAATGTCGTGGCTTGGTCTATGTAGCCAAGGTATAATAAGGTGGCACAATGAAGAACTTCGGCAGTGTGCTCGGCTATGGTTTCCAATGGCGAACCGTCAAATGCCACTTTGATTTCAGGTGGCAACGATGCCATCTTGGAACGGTAGTCAGTGACCATGCTTTCCAACATAGCTGTCTTGATAAGTGTGCCAGCACCAGTCTGAGCTTCACGAGAGAACTGCATGGCATCCTGTCGAAGCGTCTCTGTCCGCTCCTTGACAAACTCCATGTCCTTGTTCAACTCATCCAACTGCTGGTCAGCTACAGCGAGCTTGTCTTTCTTGTCAGCCAGTTTCTCATCAACGGAAGCCAACTCATTTTGTAATTTTTCCAACTTCTGCGACAAGATGGAACTATCTCCTTCCTTATTGGCAATCTGCATCTTCAACTTGTCAATCTCCAACATCTTCTGATGTTTCTCTTCTTCCAGATGTTCCACCATAGAAGAGAGACCTTTCACACGACGTTCTGCCAGTGCTATTTCCACCCGAAGGTCGCTTACTGCTTTGTTAAGGTTGTCCAGCTCCTCTTCCTTTGAAGAACATTCCTCGGACAGGTGTTTACGGTATTCCTCCGTAGGTCTGTGTCGTTGCCGAGTCTCCGTTTGGCTCGTTCCACGCACCAGTCCCCAAGGCTCATTGACCATCGCCAACTCGTCATGAAGTTTCGATGTACGTTGACTATATTCCCGATTGTTGGCACCTGCGAAGATTTCTTTGAAGGCAAACTTGCCGTCCTTGATTGGCAGAAGAACGCAATGGATGTGTGGTGAAGTCTCGTCCAAGTGTACATAGAAGGCAACGATATTCTCTTCACCATACTTTCCTGCGACAAAATTATAAATGTCCGTCGCCCATTGCTCAATCTCAGGCATACGCTTGACTGCATAATTTTCCTTGTTGTCGCCGGGCTTGAAGACTACCTCTTGGTCACCGAAGGCAAGCTCACGCATCTTCCATTGTGAACCGCTGAAGATGAAGTCCGCCACCGTTCTGAAACGTGGCTCAGCCAATCCCTCATTTTTGTCCTTGATGCCACGAACAGCCAAGTTCTCAGCCATCATCTGTGGGATGGACTTGCTCTTGTCGATAGGTGCTATCTTGCCTCCCTTGGAAATCTGAAAGTTCAGATGCTGTCTGCCGAGGTCATAGTTACCTTTGGCAATAGCTACCTGCCAAGCCCGGTCGCTCCAGTTGCGCTGATATTCGCGGCTGAGAGCGGCGGCGCATCCCTTACGTCCCCTGACGTTCAAAACCTGCTTTGCTATTCTTTCCATATCTCTGATATGCTTATATGTGTCAGTAAAAACAGTGTCCCAGCTTGCTGCCTTGGCGGACACTCTCCCGAAGACTTTTAGGTCGTAGGGGTAATGAGTTACCACACTCCCTAAATTCGTGAACAGCGGGCAAGCCCGATGCGCTAAAAAAGGCAAGCCACGACGAGTGCGCTATGCCAGTGCCGAACCGTGAGGTCATACAAAGAGAATGTCCGTAAGGCAGCTAAAAAAGAACAGAATGAACTCTACTTATGGTTGTCCGCCTTGGCGGTTACAACTGGCTTAACTGCTGTTTCAACTGTTGAGGTTGGACTGCAAACCTTATAAACGGAACACAGGGATTGGAAAAGGCTCGTGTCTTCAGCAGTTTTTAACTTGATTGAAGCGGCCTTTCCATAACCAGTAATGTCGGGCAGTTCCCTTATCAGAAGAAGTAGCTGGAGCCAGTCTCGATTGAGAACACGAGTGAAGAACTTGAAGATTGCGTTACGCAACTGAAGTTTGTTATGTTCTTCCTCATCTACAAGAGGCATACAATCCACAAGTCTGCCAATCATACAAGTGGCAATATCATCAGATGAAAGTTGGTTGTCAGATGATGTAGAAGCAGAGTTGTTTTCTTGCGATAATGCTACCGCACCCTTTACAATCTGGCCACAGACAACGGCAGTCTCTTCTGTGGTGGAAGTGCCATTGAACCAACTGTCCATTGTGAAACGGATGATTGGTTCCAATATGCTATTTCGCATTGTCGGAACGTTACCGTCCTTCATGCCAATCATCGTGATGATGGTGTATTTCGTTTCGAACTCCTTGCAGTGTATCAGCCCATGTTCCGTTAATTTTTCGAGGAACTGACGCACGGTGGCACGATGCCAGTGCCAGTCCTCCGCAAGTTGGGTTTTGGTTGTGATAAACTGAAAATCTTTCAATTCGTCTGCCACTTCCTTGCTTACGGCTTTCGGCATGTAGTGTTCACAAGCCTTGTCCAGCAGATAACAGAATGCCTCATGCTTGGAATACCGCTCGTTATGTCGGTCCTGAAGAGATGCCAGAAAGCCGACAGAGAGGCTTACCTTTATATTTTCCTTTGGTATATGTTTCATTGAAAATGTCTTGTTGATGTTGTGAAATAATGATTCTCATTTTTGACTGAGTGTTGTAGAATGTGCCAGTACCAAGTGGCATTTTCCAAGAATGGACTAAAAGTAGAAGTTTACGATGTCCTCAGGACATTGCGCCAAGTGTCTGCCACTGTCAGGACATTGTGCCTTGAAGATGACCTTTGAGGACGGATAGTAGATGGATGCCACCAAGAGCATACCTACCATTACTCCCAATGTGTACAAATGGGGAGTGAACATGAACACCAATGAGGCTGTAAAGGCGATGGCACGTGATTTCCTGTTGTCGTGCAACCTATGTAGCAGATTGTCTGCATAGGAGAACTTGAACAGCAACAATGCCAATAGTGCCGTTACATGAGCACCAATCTCGTTGGGCTGTACTTGATATGCCACGAAACTGAACACCAATATTGCCATCAGCAACAGCAATGTGTACAGTTTCCGAAAATTATGCGAAAACACCATGCGGAGATAAAATCTCTGCATCATCCGATTGTTCTTCCTGTAGCACATCGTTGATGCCAAGAGAAGAAACATAGGGAAGAAAAGAAAGATAATCTTGAATACCATAGATCAAATTGTAATGTAAAACGGTCAATAACCTTCGAATAGCTCCAACTCAATAATTCCATAGGTGACTTCCATGAAAAGTCGCTCGACATCCGTCATTGTCAAAGCATTTAATGCAAGGCGTTTCTTGAAACCAGCATCCTTTCTCATAAGAATTTTGGCACTTCGGTCAATGTCAAGCAGTGGAATATGCCACTCCTGCCCACGGACATAATCATTGTAGGAATGACAGGCTCGAAGAGTCAGACACCGACAGCAGACGGTCTGCACCATGCCATGCCATGAAACGGCGGTGTCTTTCCAATGGAACGAACTGCCAACGTCTATCCATGTGTGGCATTTGTGGATGATGTCCACGATGTTCTGAAGCTGCACGTCGCTCATAAATGGAACGTAATGTCACATAAAACACATCAGCATGTCCGCCTTGTCACGCTTGTACTTGAAGAAGCCTGTCCTCGCTTGCAGTTCCATGTCGTGGCACAAGTCACCGTACATGAATTCCAAGGACTCATAGATTGTCACCATGACGGAGTGGACATTTCCATTGGCATCCGTACTGGCATTCATCTTGTACATCCGCCCGAAATTAGGGTTGGAGAAGGCACAGCAGAACTGTCCGAACTCTGTATGTACGGAAGTCACCTTGTGGTAAAGGATGACCAGTTCCATCTGGTCTTCGAACAGGTTCATCACCTCTTCGAGAGGACAAGGCTTTTCCAATTTGAAGTCAAGCAGGACATAGCCGTCTTCATAGACTGGCTGTTCCATGCGCTCCTGGTTGATAAGCTCTGGCAACTGCAATGGTGCAAGTGCCAGGAAGTCGTTGAGAAATTTATGCAGCATAACTATTGTGTTTATAATGAAGAAATGTATAGCTTGATGAACATATCTGGTAACCCGTCTGTCATATTCTTGTCCATCTGCAAGGAACGGCTAAGACAGGCGATTGTGCCTAAAGCATCTATTGACAGTTGCACCAAATCCTTTCGCTGATTCTCTGAAAGCATCGCCATTCCGAAGTCATCAATGGACAGGAATGGTTGCAGTATCATCCAAAAATAGGCAGTCCGTTGTTCAGCGGAAGTAACCTTTCCACTCTTAATATCAGCAACGCAAGTCTGCGCATTGGCGATGATTCTTCGATTGGTACGAACCGCCATATATGCCACAGCATCCCTTGCCGGTATGTTTCCTTTCCTTGAAGATTGGGCTATCATCTTGCACACATCTTCCGTCCCCATTGTTATATGTGAAACCGACACATCGCTCATCTCGTGCAGATGAGATAGAAATGTCCTGAACAGCCTATCCTCCGTTTTCAGAAAGGCAAGGAACTGGGACTGATTGGTAATGCCTTCCTTCTTCACCTTCTCCAAGAAGAAATGATAGGTGGTCAAGATTCTTGTCTTGTCACCTTTATATAATGGTATGGTGTCCATACTCTCAAAAAACTTTGAAGCCACCAAGGAAAGGCTGTCCGTTTCCTTCTTACTTTTATAAGGTGAGGCGTTCATCTTCAACAGGAGCACATCCTTGAATGTCCTTCGCTTGGCGGTAGCTATGCGCATAAACTCGTCACGGATGGAGTCATGGACATTGGAAAATTCTTCCATCGGAAACGAATGTGCCTTTTTGATGGTGTCTCGCATCAGACAAACAGAAACCGAGTCTTCTAAAGTACGCCATTTGGATATTTTGTTGGCAAGGTGTTCCATAGACAAATCCTTGTCTGATTTCATCCTTGAAAGGAACTCCTTTTGCGCATCCAATGCCTCCCTTGCATCATGGAAAGATGATTCACTGGCATTTTTTGAACAGGATGCCAGCAAAAGAATGGCAAGTATGATGGCAGACAACATGGACATATGCTTTCTACCTTCAAAGTATGATATGCGAAAACTTGAAGTGCAAGATTGTTTGCACTTCACCCTCAATCGGCTTTTTGCCGCAGATATGATAATATTTATACTTTCCATTTCGGACTTTGTTTGAAATTTGCAGTGCGAATTTACGACTATTTATCGGGTATTCATTCAAACTAAATCAAACTTTATGTTTTATTCTCATTCATACTTTATGGCATGATATGAAATGACAATATATCCAAGAAAGTGCAGTACATCAATCTTTAATTAACTATAATAATTATCAGAGTATGATTATACTTTGATGGAATATAAGTATCTTTGTCGGCAAATTACAAATCAGTGTATAATAGCTATGGCAAAAGTAGGTTACATATTTAACTCGGAGCAGTATGACACATTCACCTTTGACCGGGCTTGGATGGAGAAGTATGGCTGCTGCCGTATCATAGAAGATAGTGCAAGCCAAGAGAAGACACGCCCGGAATGGAAGCAGCTCATGGATTGTCTGGAACGAGGTGACGAACTGGTCATCTCGAAGTTCAGCAATGCGCTGCGTGGTGTTCGGGAATTGGCGATGTTCCTGGAGTTTTGCAGGGTGAAGGTGATAAGGATAATATCCATTCAGGATAAAATTGACTCAAAGGGGGAGTTGTTCTCAAGTACATCAATAGCCGATGTGCTTTTCATGTTCGGTTCGTTGTCCGAAGAGGTCGTTGCCTTGCGCAAGGCTGCTACCCATGTGGAATACATTAAGTCGGGTATCAAACCTGCCAAGAGCTCAACTCCAAAGAAAGGCATTGACCGTGAGAGGAATATCGTCAATATGTATAACAACAACTACACTATCGATGACATCTGGAAGGTCAGCGGCTTCAGGAGCCGCAGCTCGGTGTTCCGCATACTCAACAAGTATGGGGTGAAGCTGAACCGTGGCAAGTTCAGCGGACCGCTTGGCAAGAGAAAACCAAAGAATGAAAGTGAAATATAAAAGGTGATTTTATGAAGAATATACTTTGTTTTGAGGGAGAATGGAAATTCAATACCCACAAAAAGCCTGAACGCTTTGATTTGAATAGCGAGCCTATTCTTAGAATGTTGAAAGAATATCACAAATGCGATGCTATTTATAGGCACATTTTGACAAAAGAGGATTTGAAACTCTACATAGAGTATTTCAACAGGAACAAACGTGAATGGAATAAAATAGACATTGTTTATATAGCTTGTCATGGTTGGTTTCATTCTATAAGTTTAGAGGGAGAGAATGGAAATGTTGATTTACAAGAATTGGCAGATATAGCCGGGGATTTCTTCCGTGATAAAATAGTTCACTTTAGTTGCTGTAAAACACTCGCCAACACCTCTGAAGTTGAGCACTTCAAGTCTATTACAGGCGCAAAATTGGTATGCGGATATAAGAAGAGCGTAGATGCAATGAAATCAGCCATAGCTGACACGGCTTTACTGAATGAATTGATAACAAGCAACAAGCCAGGCAATATCAAAAATATTGCCATTAGTAAGTTTCGCAAAACATACAAATCCTTATTGAACGAATTAGATTTTTGTGCAATATAGATAAATGGTGAGCCATACTGCAACTGATGCTTGCAGTATGGCTTGCCCATAATACTTGGCAGATAAGGCAATTCCTTATCTGTCTCTTCTGAAATCATTTCGCTTGTCTCCGTGGAAAATGCTTTTAAGCGTTCCGCCTAAAGCCTTGAACACGAAGAACACCACGAACAAAGATACGATGTCGTCCATACGCTATAGTTTTCGTTTGTTATACTTGTGACTTGTACAGATTGATGATGTCCATCCCCATCGACTTGGCTTTTCGGCAAGTGTAGAACGTGCCGCCCTTGGGCTTGCCGTCGAAGAAAGCAATCAGTCCGCACGAATGAGAAAGCATATAATCATTTCGTCTGAGCAAGCATCCATTGAAATAGTACTTACTCAAAAGGATAGCATCGTCCGCCTTGTCAAGAATATCCCAATAGCGGTCTTGCTCCCTTGCGCTCCACCTCTCGTTCTGACCGTCATAGGGAATGACGGCAATAAGTTTCAGATTGAGAAGTTCCACTTTCAATGAAATCACCTCCTCGGCTGCCAACATATCAAAACCGAGTGCCATGCCACAATAGAAATTGGTGATGCCCATAGCATAGAGCAGCCTTATCTTGCCCCTCAGTTTCTTCCTTATCTCGTCCTTGCGGTCTTCCGCTATCGTGCGATGTCCCGAAAAAGCCACGGAATTGGCTTTGATGTACTTTGTCTTATCCATATCACTTTGCATATTTATAGTGTGTGCGTCCCAAGAAAAGACCTCCCAATACGTTTCCGCCAAACATTTCCAACTGATTGGCAAAAATGGCATAACTTGCGCCGGTCGTTACCACATCATCAAAAACATAGATGTCCTTGCCTTTGAAGTAGGCTTCATCAAACTCAATCACTTGTGTCTTAGTGATGCTCTTTTCCTTGTCATGGCGGTGCTCGTGTACTGCCAAGCGGTCGCCTGAAACGGATATGTGCGAATAGCCGTTGATGATGCCGCAAAGCTCGCTCACACGATTACAGAAAGCCATGTATCGACTCTCGTTCTTGGCTTGGGTGCTGGCTGGCACACATACAAACACGATGTCCTTTATCTTCTCACCACAAACTTTGATAAGATGTGCTGCGGTCATTTGCGCCACCTTCTCAAAAGCGTTGTCCCTTGCATCCTTGAACGCCCAAATCAGTTGGCGTGCAGCCACTGCGTCCTCGCCAACATTGCGAACCCTCACAGGAAAATACTTCAAGAAGAAATCCATCCTCTTGCTCAGCTGTCTCTTGATGTTGTCGTCTATCATTCTTGCCATAGTCGGAAAAATTATTTGCGTTAAATTCGATTATTTATTTTCCCTATTTTCGGAAGCCTTTCGGCTTGCCCAAGGGATATTTTTCCGCCACGCAAAGGTGTTGGAAGGCAAAAAGACAAATCGGAAGCGAAAAATACGCTCTATATGCAAGGCACATAGAGGAAGATTTTTTGAAAAGCATCCATGATGCCCAATTTGGCATTTGCCACGCAACTGGTACCTTTGCGGAAAATATCCGAAGCGGCAAAGACGATGGACGAAATGAAATGACTATAAGTGCTACTACATAAGATTACAACAAGAAAAGGGTGGGTGTGGAACTGCGCCATCGGTGCAATTCCGCAAGGGTGGGACGAAGTGCTATAAAGAGAGAACGGTTTGCCGATTATAACAGAAGGACGGAACAAAGATGCGGCAGGAGTAATTGGGAAACTCTCTTGGCATCCATGCCGAGTGTGTTTCCGCTCCAGCCTTCATGCCATGTGGCTTATTGCAGTAGCGACAGTTGGTCGCCACAGTCAAGGAGCCTTTTGGCATGAAATCTTTGTAACGGCTATAAAAGGGTAAACCATGGATTATAAAAGGAAGACGAGAAGCGAATATAAAAGATATGGGTGGGAGTGAAACTGCGCAACAGCCAGACAAGCTATCCCACGAAAGGGGTGGCATTGGTAGACAGCATGTAAGTGACGGTTGCGTCACGGATGCCGTTAGCCAATGCCATTCTGTTCGTGCTTGTCCTTCGGCAAATGGTCATTCTTCATCTTTCGGGATGTTACTCCCGATAAATGAAGAATGTCGCTTTGACGAACTGTTGGTGCGGTTTCGCAGATGGGTGGGACGAAGCGTTAAAAAAGAAAGGTGATTTGGCTGATATAAAGTGAACTCGTAATGGCGGTTATAAGAGTAAACTTGCTAATAGTGGCTATAAAAGTAAACATGGTCGTATGAACAAAACAAAAGCGAACGAAGCCGCTTTGTTTATTAGAGAGAATGAAGAAATCCTATTTCTTGCCTTTCTTGGTAGGCTTTTCAGGCTCTACCGTTGGAGTTTCCTCCTTGTCTGGTGTAGGATAGAACTTGTTTGCGATGAAGACGATGCGGTTGTGCTTGGTGCCTTGCTGATCAACCCATTCATCTGGCTTGAAGTAGCCCTCGACAGTGAGCATGGTTCCCTTCTGCAGCTTGTCGAAAGAGTCAACATGCTCATTCTTGCGCCATGCCTCCATGTTCATGAAAGCTGATACTCTGTTGGTTTCCTCACCATTCTTCTCCTGACGGCTGACTGCCAATGAGAAACGTGCTACTGAAGCGTTGGTGAACTGACGGATTTCTGCGTTGTTGCCTACGAATCCTGTTACTACGAAAGTGTTCTCGATTTTTTTCATATTGAATTACTTTTTGAAGTGAAACTTAATTTTTACATGCAATCCAAGAGCAGGGATGTGGCACATGAGGGCAGCACCATGAAAATCGACTATAATACTCGTTTTCTGTTGGCGGTGAGGAGAAAAAGGAAGATTATCGGCTATTTTATTGGTCACAGCGAAGCGACCGCACAAGACGGATTCCATCTGTCGAAGCATCACGCTACCTTTGCATAGGAAAAATAGTGGCTTCAAAAAATCGGTAATTCAGAAAAGGACGCAAGAACACCGTAACAGCATCGTATGGCTCAATCATTTGCAGCAACCATCACCAATGCAAAACACGTTTCTATGGCGTGTGCCGTCATAAACAATGGTAAACCAACAGGCAATACACTTTTCCGCATGGAGGGTGGTCGCATGAGCATATTGACCAAGACAAGCAGAAGGAGAACCTGCTTCGAAGGCTACTCCTATTTGTAGAGGAAGGTAAGCATGAGCAACCAACTACAATCGCCATGCTGCAAACAAGATCCATCCTCAGACAAAAGGCTTCATTGTACGAAAAGCTCCAAGAAAGGCGTAGTCGCAGATTTTATCTCATACAAAGAGGCAGGTCGCCATTTGGCGAATACAACCTCAAAGCATAGCCATATAAAAGTTTATCGGCAAACGATGAAGGGAGTTTGCCGTTACATACAAAAGGGCTTTTACTGGCGGAAAGAAAAAAGATGCCTGGCGAGTATAACCTTCACCAAGCATCCTTTTCGTCAGTCATAGACAAGAACGTCATCACGTCTTTCTACAATTTCCTTGCCATTGCGCAATTTCACTACGATGTCCTCACCATAGTCTGCAACCACGAAACCTTCTGTGCGTCCTCTGTAGGGTATCAGCAGTGTGCAACTGCAACCGATAATGTCGGTCAATTCTTCGTATTCAAACATAGCTCTATAAAGTTTGTGGGTTCTCCGAATGATAAATCACCTTGCAATCCTCAACCTCGGCAGGTAGTCCAAAGGCAGGATAGTGCGAGAATGATGCGTTTCCGTCTTGGCTGAGTGGAGAAACAATCTCCACTTGCCATTTCTGCATGAAGCCATCAACCATCTTGATGTCCTCGTCACTCAATCCCGTAGGGTCGCCATTGATGATATAGCATAATGCCCAAGTGGGGATTTTCTCTATCGTCTCAAATCTTTCCATCAGCCAAACGTGAACTTGTTTATATAATAATAGGTATCCTCGTTCTCATACTCATAGCCGTTGATGAAGTCCACCATTTCATCATCGGTTCTGTCGCCTTGCGAGACACCCATCTTCTCACACCACTTGGCAATAGCATCTTGGCAAGTGTCAAAGATGTCCTCACAAGCATCCTCGAAAGGCTCACCCGAAGAACTCACACAGCATTCCTCTGGGAAGAAGCCTTGCTCGTCGTGGACATAGAAAATGTCGCATCCACATTCTATCTCACGATAACTGATGGAAAGTTCTCCACCAAGAACTTTGTTCAGTTCATCAAAGAACTCCTCACAGGCAGACCATGCACTTTCGGTGTCAAAGGACAACAAGCAGATGTCCTCGTCTGCCTCAAACTCTGCCCAATAGATATGTCCTCTTACCGATATGCCCATCTTCTCATAGTCGATGCCATAGTGTTCCGCCAACTTGTAGAGATATACGTTCTTGGTGTTCACCTCCATTGTTTGGAGCGTGTTCCAAAGGTCGGCTACCGCCTTGCGTTCGCCCATCACCTTGTACTGAGTGTCACAAATGTTTGCCATAAGTCTTCATTTTTATTCCCTAATTTTGCATCTGCAATTTCGGGATTGATTAAAATTTTGTTGCCTCAAAAGGTGTCTGTGCTTTTCCTGCAAGGTTCTCTGCTAAAATACGACCTGCAAGGTGGAGATTTTAGCAAGAGACCATAGGCACTGACCTTGCAAGGAATATGGGTACAGACATTACCTTTGCAACCAAATTTATCAAAGCCCAGAAATGGTGATGAAGATTCAGGTAACGGAGTAACAATTAGAAAAGTTGAGTTGTGAGGATAAAAAAGCCAAGAACGACTTGAAACAAGCGATTACAAGTGGAAAGTAACAGAAATCATACAAGAGTTCTTACTGGCGGAAAGAAAGAGAGCGACAACCCAATACTGCACATGGCATGGTTGGGCTATCGCTCCGCAATTCGTTCAGTTCATCCAATCCATTAGTATATATATCCTAAGATGAATGAATTTATATTTGTGTATTGGCTTTGGTTGGCAGCCATAGACAAGTAACACATCTTTTTTCTTTCCGCCAGTAAAAATGGTTCTTGAAATAAAAGTAACAGGGAAAATGGTTGTTGGGTAGCAAAATTTTGTTGCACAAGATTTGTTTTTCATTTTGTTGGTTCTTTCTTGTCACCCAATAAAATGATGCTTACGTTTGAGTTTTCCTGTACCTGCTGATAATCAAGTAGGTAACAAATAAGAAATATAGTCTTTCAATGTACAACGCCGAAAGCCCCACGCCAGTGTAAGTATATAATCTACTCTCCCTACCAACGAATGTATAAAACATCCGAAGACAATGAGAGCTGTATATAATACACCTCATGAGGCGTTCTGCATTGCTTTGTTTTTGACTTACAGTTGAATTTGCGAAGTTCATCGATCGTCAAAACCAAAGCGTACAAAAACGCCTTATACCATATGTATGTCTGCCCAACCTCTGCCCATCGAGGCTTTCGGTATGGGTATAGACGACACAAAGGTAACAATTTTATATCAGAATCCGTTTTGTTTTGCTGACAAAACTTAATTTTATGGCATGATTTAACATTATTAAATATAAATATGTCAAAGAAATCCACTTTTGCGATATTTTTCTTGCTAAAAAGTTTGTATTATCAATGATTATTCGTATCTTTGCAGCAACAGAACTCGTTTGCATCCCATCAGAACTGCAAGCGAGTCATTTTTATATATAGACATATGAATCAGAAACCAAGAACTATACAAGAGCAATTATGCCGACTTAAAGAAAAGGGCATGGTATTCAATGACGAACAAAAAGCCATTTCATATCTGTCAAGGATTAGCTATTTCCGCTTAAAATATTATTGGGTGGATATGTTGGATGACAATGCAGGATATTTCGTTGATGGCGCAAATTTCGACACGGTCATAGACAGATATGAGTTTGACAAGAAGTTACGTAATATACTTTTTGGTGCAGTTGAAATTCTGGAAGTTGGATTGCGTACAAAATTCATAACGACACTCTCGTTGGCAACAAATACAGGATTGTGGTATTTGGACGGTTCTCTTTTCAACAATCAGCAGTTTCATACAAACTTGGTGCTGGATATGAAATATGAGTTTGATAGAAATTCAGACCCTTTTGTGCGCCAATATATTATAGACCATTCCAATTGGGACAAGAACACTTTGGATGGAGATAATCCTGATGCGTGGATGATTTTTGAAACTGCTACATTTGGAACTCTTTCCAAAATGTACAAAAACCTGTTGAATCAATCTCCGTTGAAGTCGAGAATTGCCAATGAATTCGGTTTGTATTCTGCCCGAGAGCTTTCAAGTTGGTTGGAAGCAATTTCTGTCTTGAGAAATATCATCGCACACCATTCAAGAATATGGTATAAGATATTTTCCAAGAAACCGACCAACATCAACCGCCATAGGGATAATTGGATGCTTTCAGATTTGACTGAACACCAGCGTAAACGTGCTTTTAGTGTAATATCATGCCTTCTATATTTGTGCAATGCGATTTGTCCAGACAATACAGTTAAGCAGGATATAAAGAATCTTTTTGCTTCATACCCTAACATTCCTATATTCATGATTGGCTTCACAAGAGGATGGGAGGAAAATCCGATTTGGAGATAACAATTATAAGCAAATAAGAATTGTCATTTATGAAATCTCTTATAAATGGCAATTCTTCTTAATATTATGAAATTCTCCTGTTTTTGATTTTGGCATTTCAAAATCTTAAGAGAACTTAAAAATAGAGTAAAACGTATAGTTTTACAGAAATTAATTTTATCTTTGCACATGTATTTAAAGGCGTTCTTTGCATATTGCAAAATACAGAAACGAGCAGAAGTCCGCTCGTTTCCATATTGTTACCTATATTATATAGGCAAACGCCCAACTTCTTGATATTCAATCAAAGTTCAAATTAGAGCGAGTTATATTTGCTATCTATTGCGAAGATGTTGCTTTTGTCATGCTTCTTTCTTTTCAGCAATCCATCTTTAGGGTCTTTTGCCCAATAATGACTATGGCTACCCTTAGCTGATTTGTTGTATGAAATCACATTTCCTTTGGAGTCAAACTCAAGGTTTATCTCACATTTCAAGTGATGCCCATCATAGATATTGACACTGTGAACCTTGATGTTTCCCTCCTTGTCCTTGCTAGCTATAAGATATGTAACACCAGGAGAATTGGAATTGAGAATATTCTTCTTCTGAGCAGCATTCTTAGTCAAGAAAACAACTTTGTGCTTGTCGATTCTGTATTCAGAATCCGTATGGGTACGATTAGCCTCAGGCACTCCACCCCAACCTTCATTATAAGAACAATTACCACCCATATTTTGCAAACTTTTTATTATCATTATCATAATAGGTGCTGATAGCCTCATTTTCTCCTTCTATTTTTGCACCATAACGCAAGATATGAGTCGGTTCGAGAGTTTCCAACATCACCTTGTACCCTTCTAACCACATGATTTTGCACTTTTCATCATCATTAATACCAGTACTGTTAACTGCAATGACCGAATGCTTAGGCCACCCATCAAAAGACATGGCATAATCTTGCCCATGCATCCATGAAATATTGGGGATAACATTAAGTCCATTATATTGCCACCATGCAGCTAAAAACTTGTTGCGAAAGATGTTCCAAAACTTCTGAGGAAAAGCCAAATTCTCATAAACGGAGAAGTCTGGAGATATAATCATTGGATAGCGAGCAATTTTACTAAGAGACTTACGTGGGAATGTCCATGTGCTCTCAAACTTTTTGTCTTCTGTATAAAAATGAGAAATACAGCCCTCAACATTGCATCTGTCAATGTGATATAGTGCCACTATGTCTTTAGGGGCTAAACAACTGATAGCTCTCACAACAGGCATCTCATACTGTCCTGTTGTACTTAGGTATTGGCCAATATTTTGATTCAACACCCCAAGAGATTCAGGGGCTTTGGATTTGGCTACGTTGCATGACACAGAAAGTAGTCTATCCCATTCCTGCTTAGTAAATAAGTTGGGTGTTCTATCATAAACATCCTTACATTTGCGTCTATTATGCTCCATATATTTTTAATTTTATGGACGAAACTATGCCTTGCCTCACTAAAAAGCAAGGCAAAACGTTAAATATTGGCGATTTTTGCATCGAAACGTTGGCAGTTTGAGCAAAAATTACTATTTTTGCAGCATGCACTCGCTAACGTTTCAATGAAGGTCTTTGGTCGGAACTTCGTTGCAATCGCCAAGCATACGTATTTTCCCACTTGTCCTTGCCCGATAAGTGGGATTTTTCGTTCCTTTCATTTTCTACTTTATGCCATAGCATTCCTCCTATTGAGTTAAAGCCGCTTTCCAAAGTTCGATTCTCTTGTCGATTTCGTCCTTTGGTAGGCGAGAATTGATATTAAAGAGACTTTGCAACTTGGTGATTGCCGTCTCATGGTTTATCACTTGATGTTCCAGCATCTTATCGAAGAGATAGAGGATGCCATGAACTTCTATATTATCTTTCTGTACCACCTTGCGCAGGCGGTTGTCGCCTGTCAAAAGAGAACAATTTAGATTCTTTGCCAGCTTCCACACCGAACAATCCTGAATACTAGCGTTGGAAGACTCAGAGGCTCGTTTTCGCATTTGCATGAGTTCCAGCATTTCGTTTCCGTCGAACCCTTTAATTTTCAAGTTCCCTAGTTGCCTAAAAGCATCAACCACCGCTTTTTGATTGGAGTCTTTTAGCTCCTTCATAATCATATCTGTGGTGTGTATCTCCCATGGTAGGCTAAAGAAGCCGTCAAGCAAGTTTACGCTTATCAGGTCGATGAATATATTTGTATCGCTCACGACTATCTTTTCCATAGGCTAGATGACATTTACATTGTTACGTACACTAGCCACAGAACAGCCCAGCAAGGAGGCTGCCTTGGAGGTGGTTATCAACTGTTGTGCCAACGCACTATATACCATCGCCGTATAGCGAGTATCCTTCAATTCTTCTCTGTAACGACTTTTCTCTACGGTTGCACAAAAATACTTGCTCATCCTCTTGCGAATCTGGAAGTTCTTGTATCGCTTTTCCGTGACGATACCCATTTGGAGGAGCTTATACATAATGGCATCTATAGATATACCATACATCTCTTGAAGGAAGATAAGTTCATTGAGCGAAAGCTTAGCTTTCCCTGCAAGCGTGTTGGTAATGACATCACTTGGCAAAAGCATTTCACTGGCGAAAGCATGACACATCTTTTCTTTGTCATGCTCGCTCAAAGAGGTGAAGATATTTTGGTTGAACAATAAATGCCCAACCTCATGCAATGCCGTGAAGCGCAAGCGTTCAGCCATCTTCATGGCTTTGTTCAAGACTACGATAGGCATGTCATTTACCATTCCGCTCAATCCGTCGAAACCTTCAAGCCCTGAAATCGGTATTACCTTTATTCCGTTAGCTTCAAGAATATCCTGCACATTAGCTATGGGGTCCAAGCCCAGTTGCCATTGGTCTCGAACTTGTTGGGCACATTTCAACATATCCTTAGGCAGGGAAAGAACCATGCCGCTTTCCACCTTATTATATATAGAAGCCTCTTTGCCTAGGATTTCTTCGATTTCAAGATAATGCTCTGTTTCCTCTTGAATGCGTATTTTGAGGGCGGCAATATCTTTCGAGCGAACGCTCGATTTCTTGCGGAAAGAAATCTGCATCTTTTCTACATCAAACTTGAATGGCTGGAAGAAATAATCCAAATTTACCTTCAATGCCTCTGACAAAGCTATTAAGACAGGACTGGACGGCATCATCTTGGCAGCCTCGTATTTTGAGATTGCCTGCTTGGACACAACACCCTCCACCTTCTCGCAAAGGGCGTCCATTGATAGCTTTTCCTTGATTCTTGCCTGACGCAGTCGCTTGGCAAATACTTCCAACTCTGTCAACATATGCTTATTCTTTTTGTTGTTTACAAAGGTACAAATATTTTTTGTATGTAAACTGTATCACTCTGGCTTTTATAATTGTTTAACAGAAATAGCTGGAAACCGTAACTATTCAGCAATAACACGCCTTTGAGTTTTTGTTAATAATCCCGACAGATGAAAGCTGAAATGATTCGGCGCACAAAAACCTTGCGAAAGAAGTTCAGACAAGCCATTCATGAGAGAAACACTCGGTCAAATGAAATCATTGACAAAAGAACTTGGCTTGACGAACTGCTGAAAGCCAACCTGCTCCACCTAAGAGACAACTTCGAGAGGCTTCGCAAGGGACTCGCAAAATGCAGGGATTACATATTCAACTTCTTGGAAAATCCCGCAATTCCACCCGACAACAATGCGAGCGAGAGAGGAATCCGAAAACTGAAGATAAAGCAGAAAGTGTCCGGCATTTTCAGGTTTGACATTGGAGCAGACACTTTCTTTTCCATACATTTCATTGCTGACACTGCATGGAAAAACGGCCAGTCACAGCTGCAAGCTATCCATACCATCCTGTCGTTATAGGATGGTAGGATGGTGCATGCCTACACTATTGCTGAATAGTTACTATTAAACAACAGGACATCTCCTTGAGACAGGGTTAAGAGATTTTAAGAAGACTACCGCCGTTTTTCAGAAAAGGATTCATACCTTTGCAGAACCATCCCAACTGCAGGCTTGCCGCTTGCAGGCCAACTACAAAAACGAACCAAATCAAGACGAACAAGAACAATGGAAAGTAGAAAGGAATTGGCAGCGGAGAAGAAACGCTGCGGCTCGCACAACTGCACACAATCCGTACTCTGCACCTACTGCGACCTGACAGGACTGGACGAAGAGACCATCAAGCACGCGGGCAACTGTTTCGCAGCGGGCATGGGCAACGGAGAAGGCACCTGCGGATCTATCGTGGGCGCAGGCATCGTCTATGGACTGATCGTAAGAGACCGGGCCAAGGCCGTGAAGGGCATGAGGCAGATCATGGAGAAGTTTCAGGAGCGCAACGGTGCCACCCGCTGCAAGTTGCTCAAGGGCGTGGGCACGGGTGTTGTGCTGCGCGCATGTCCGATGTGCGTTTCCGACGCATCCGAGTTTTTGGAGGAGTTGCTGGAGAAGGAGGTGTAAGCCTGCGGCAACGATGGGGCGCAGTACTGCCCCACTCCATCGGTTTGTCATCACCATCGTCCATCCCTGTCGGCTTGTGTCATAGCCAACAGTCTCAACAAGCTATTGGAGCAGCATCGTGACCAGCGGTATGGTGAGGATCGAGGCGACGGTGGTGACAAACGTCATCTCCGTCATCAGCGACGCACTGCGCCCAAACTTCATGCAGAACATGGTGCCGAAGGAGGCGACGGGCATGGCAATGACCACCGTATTGATCTGATTGACAAGGTCGCTCACGCCACAGGCCTTGAACAGGAAATAGACCGACAGAGGCACGACGAAGAGGCGCAGGAAAGAGGCAACATAGACTTTCACACTGCCCACGACCTCGCGAAGGGGCAGGCGCGCCATAGACGACCCGATGACCATCAGGGCGGCAGGCACGGTGATATTGCCCACCATCGTGACGGGACGGGCTATGAGGTCGGGAGTGCGAACACTGAAGGCTACCAGCAGGGCGGCAGCAAAAGCGGCAATCATAGCCGGGGAGAGCAGCACCTTGGGATTCAGATTTTTCACCCCATACTCGCCTTTCACGAGCATCACACCGGCCGTGAAGATGAAGAAGGTATTGGGCATATTCAGCAGGGCGGCATAGAAAACGGCCTTGGGGCCGAAGATGGAGGAGACGATGGGATAGCCGATGAATCCCACATTGGCAAACATCAGCGCGAAGCCGATCATCCCTTGCTCATCACGGTCCTTGGATACAAACCGCGGCACCCAGAAGCCGAACACCAACAGCACGACGTAGGTGAGGAAACCGACTCCCAACAGGGGCAATATCAACGAGCGGTCGGGCAGCTCCGTCCCCATCACCGACGAGAGAATCAACGCGGGACAGGTGACGTCGATCACGATAGAGGACAATTTCTGGTCAAACTTGTCTCCCATATAGCCCAGCTTGCATAGCACATAGCCGAGCACGACGATGATGAAAAGAATCACCATCACTTCTAAATTTTCCATTACTTTTTGATTTTAGTTTCCACAACGGCCTTACCCCACCTTTCTTATATGGCGGGGCAGCCTTAAGTAGGGACACTTAACAGACGTTACTTACGACCAGGGCAAAGGGTAAGCTATCCTGAATAAAGCAGACTAATGACTGGAAATAATCTTCTTGCTTTTGCCGTTGGTTAGCGACCGCGAGGAAGTATTACGGTCCGAACCCGATGAGGCGTGATCGGCAGGATGGTAGGTGATGCCCATCGCCTGAAGGCGGTTGACAGCAAACTGGTCTTCCTCGTGGTGTTCTTGCCAGTGCAAGTCCATATCCATTTTATACCAATAGAAGGCCTCTTCTCTGTCAATGTTCTCGTAGTATAGTCCTAAATTGTAGCAAGCGGGGGTGTAGCCATTGTTGGCAGACTTTTTTGCCCAACGGAGATACTCCGCATCGTCCTGCGGCACACTGTATGCACCATACTTATATAGTTGCGACAAGTCGTATTGAGCACCAGGTTCTCCACTGGCAGCAGCCTTTTTGAGCCAAATAGCATATTGGGCGGCATCCTCAGGGGCTCCGTCCCAACCATACTGATAGCAATGTGCCATGTAATACTGCTCTGAGGCGTCACCAGCCTCAGCCTTTCTCTGCCTCTCCACATTCTGGCCAAAGCTCCATGCGGGCAGACACAACGCCAGAAGCACCACAAATATTTTTTTCATCTTCGCCTTTGCTTTCTCCGCAGCCGACAGTCTTTATCTCCTTTTGGGTCCGACGAAGCTCCGCTCACCTGTGCGCTGCGGTTTCACAGGCGCCGAAGTTCGCCACGGCAATGCAAAAGTAGTCTTTTTATTTGACATAGAGGGGAAAAATAGAAAAAACTTCCAAGTTGGCCCACAGATTTTATAACGGTCAAAACATGCCTAAAAAAGCCTATTGGCTTCGTTGGCCAACGAAGTTATATTCATCGGCCTACGAAGTTAACTTCATCAGCCTGCGAAGTTAACTTCATTGGCCTATGAAGTTAACTTCATAAAAAGGGGTGAAAAAGCCACTTGTTCACACCAACCCTGCAACCTTTTTCCCAAACGCAAATATGTTTACATAAGTTTTATCTCCTATAGGCTTTTTTCTTGTTCATATTTCGCTTTATCTCTTGCAGTTCTTCCATTGTGCTATACTTTTGCTGAGAGAAGATATGACGGATTTCGGAAGTATATTCTAACGCCATAGCAATACCGATGAGATTTTTGAGCGAGATGAGTCCTTTCTGCTCAAAGCGTACAATATTGCTCACCGCTACTCCCGACTTGTCGGCCACTTGCTCGCGAGTTAGATTCTTCTCTATTCTACGCCGGCGAAAATCAGCAGCTATCTCCTTGGCAATCTCATCTGGATTGTCATGTAGATAGTTGTCTAATATTGCTAATATATTGTTCGTTTCTACCATAACACATAAGTTAGTGATAATATCTTATCGATTGCAAAGTTACGCATTTTTGTTGAAACCACAAAACTATACCATTTTCCTTTCGCAGTAACATACCAAAGCAGTGGCATTACTCTGTTTGATATAGGAAAAACTTTTTCTGAAAAATAATTGCCTCCGATTATTTGCATATATCAAATAATAATCGCAAATTTGCGGTGAAAATACATTCACCGAATAAAAGGAACTAAAAGTATGTCTATATTCAGTCGCCTCTTTGGAAAGAAGAGCAATCTAACCGTGGACTCTGACATCAAGAAGCAAGATGGCAGAGGCAGGAACATTGCCTTCGTCGATACCGAAGTGGGGCTGAAAGACCATAAGATACACGACATCGGAGCTTTACGTCATGACGGTGCCACCTTTCACCAAGCATCCCAGACGGCACTGAACAAGTTTCTGCAAGAAGGGAAGGTCGATTATATCTGCGGACATAACCTCATCCACCATGACGCACACTATCTCCATCTCAACGGCATTCTGATAGACACCCTCTACCTCTCCCCGCTTCTCTTCCCCAAGCGTCCTTACCACCATCTGGTGAAGGACGACAAACTGATGAGCGAGCAGATGAACAATCCTGTCAATGATTGCGAGAAAGCCAAGGAACTGTTGATGGACGAGATCGCTGCATGGCATCAATTGTCTGAGAAGAAGAGGAGGCTCTTCACCTTGTTGCTCCAGCACGAAGAGGAGTTCAGCGGATTTCTGATGTATGTGGGAGCCTTCGAAACGGATGATGCAGACATAGGAGTTTCGGAGTTGATTCTTTCTGAATACAACCATCATATCTGCGCCCATGCCGACATTCCTGCTCTTGCAGCCCAGTCGCCTTGCGGCTTGGCATACGCCCTGGCTCTCATCGGCACAGATGACTACCGACCAGCAACTCCTGGCTGGGTGCTCCACCATTATCCCGAGGTAGAGCATATCATCTTTATGCTCCGCCATACCCATTGCGCCAAGGGCTGCGAGTATTGCGACCGCATGCTCGACATTCACCACAACCTGAAGCAACTTTTTGGCTATGACAGCTTCCGCACCTATGATGGCGAACCGCTACAGGAGCAAGCCACGCAAGCGGCAGTGGATGGCAAGTCGCTATTGGCAATATTCCCTACGGGTGGCGGCAAGTCGCTCACCTTCCAGTTGCCTGCCTTGATGGATGGCAGAACCGTACACGGACTCACCGTGGTCATCTCGCCGCTGCAATCGTTGATGAAAGACCAGGTAGATAACTTGGCAGACCGTGGCTTCACCGATGCCGTGACCATCAACGGGCTCCTGGACCCTATCTCTCGCTCTCAGGCTATCGAGCAAGTACGGAGCGGCGATGCCTCCTTATTATATATAGCGCCAGAGATGTTGCGGTCCAAGACCATCGAGCGTATCTTGATGGCCCGGCATGTGGTGAGATTTGTCATAGACGAAGCCCACTGCTTCTCGTCATGGGGACAAGACTTCCGGGTGGACTACCTGTATATCGGCAAGTTTATCAAGGAATATCAGGAGCGCAAATTTGGCAAGGACGCTATGACCCGCAATCATGGGCATAGCCTGATACCCGTATCTTGCTTCACCGCCACTGCAAAACAGAAGGTGGTGCAAGACATCTGCGACTATTTCAAGCAGTGGCTGGGCAGCGACCTACAGCTCTTCGCCTCATCAGCCACTCGTACCAACCTCCACTATTCCGTAATCCACGTAGATAGTGACAGCAGCAAATACAACCTCCTACGCTCACTCTTGGAACAGGCTGCTTGCCCGACCATCATCTACGTATCCCGCACCAAGCAAACCCGAGAACTCGCCCAAAAGCTAACCCGTGACGGCATTCCCGCCCTGCCCTATAATGGAAAGATGGATGCCGACGAGAAGATACACAATCAGGATGCCTTCATGAGCGACAAGGTTGGCGTCATCGTGGCCACCTCCGCCTTCGGTATGGGAGTAGATAAAAGCGACGTGGGGCTGGTTGTCCACTATGATATCTCCGACTCTCTGGAGAACTATATACAGGAGGCTGGACGCGCGGGACGAGACCCACACCTCAGCGCAAAATGCTATGTGCTCTATAGCGACGAGGACTTAGACAAGCACTTCATCCTGCTCAACCAGACGAAGTTGAGCATCAGCGAGATACAACAGGTATGGAAAGCCGTCAAAGACTTTACCAAGCTGCGTCCCAACGTCAGTTGTTCTGCCCTGGAGATAGCCCGACAAGCTGGTTGGGACGACTCGGTATCCGACATAGAAACCCGTGTGCGCACCGCCCTATCGGCTCTCGAACAGAGCGGATACATAGAGCGTGGCAACAACGTTCCGCACGTCTATGCCACAGGTATCACTGTCAAGAACATGGACGAGGCAAGACTGCGGCTCGCCGAATCCCCCCTATTCTCTGAGGAGGAAATGCAGAATGCCATACGCATCATCAAGTCGCTCATCACCCAAAAGTATATAGCCAAGGCACAAGATAGCGAGGCGGAATCCCGCATCGATTACCTCGCCGACATCCTCGGTCTCAGCAAGCGAGACGTCATCTCTTCCGTTGACCGCATGCGCCAGGAAGGCATTCTTGCAAACACACGCGACATCTCAGCCTATCTGCAGGACGTCAGCGACAAGCAGCGCAAGCCTCAGCAGATGCTGGAGAAGTTCGCCAAACTGGAAAGGTACATACTGGAGCATATTCCAGACGAATCGCTGCATATCACATACAAGCAACTCAACAACAATGCCGTAAACGATGGCATCAGCACTTCCACGGAAAAACAAATACGCACACTGCTATACTTCTTAGTAGTGAAGGGGTATGCGCGCAAGAAGGAAGACGGCGCTCGCAGCCTCATCGTAACAAGAGAAAAGGACTTAGAGACCATGATCAAGCGATTTGAAAGACGAGTAGAGGTTTGCCGATTCATTATCGAAAGACTATATAGCCTTGCTGAAGAGAACAAGAAAACTGTAGAGAGCATTCGCAGTTCTTCTGAAGAAAAGGGGGAGACCAGGGAAAACGCTTTAGGAAAAACCTCAGGCTCAACAGACAAATCCAAGGCGAAACCTCTACAGTTCTCGGTCGTTGAACTGCTGAACGATCTGAAGTCCAGCAAGCAGTCGCTCTTCTCCAACTTCTCTTCCTTGCAGTTGGAGGACGTGGAGGAAGCCTTGCTCTATCTCTCCAAGATAGGAGCCATGAAGCTGGAGGGAGGATTCCTGGTACTCTACAATGCGATGGCGATTCGCCGCATCAAGGAGTCTCGCCTGCGCTACAAGCAGGAAGACTATCGGATGCTCAATGAATTCTACAAGCAGAAGATTCAGCAGATTCACATCGTGGGCGAATATGCCAACCTGATGGTAAGCGATTATAACGCGGCCTTGCAATATGTGCAGGATTACTTTCAGATGGACTACCAACGTTTCATCACGAAGTACTTCAAGGGCAAGCGAGAGGCAGAGATAGAGCGCAACGTAACGCCTTCGAAGTATAAGCAACTCTTCGGAACACTCTCCAAGCGACAGAAAGAAATCATCGACGATCATGAGTCTCGCTGCATCGTTGTGGCTGCCGGCCCTGGCAGCGGCAAGACACGTGTGCTCGTACATAAGCTTGCCTCGCTCCTGCTGTTGGAAGACGTAAAGCACGAACAACTCCTGATGCTCACTTTTTCGCGGGCAGCCGCTACCGAATTCAAGCAACGACTGATGCAACTCATCGGCAATGCCGCACATTTTGTAGAGATCAAGACTTTCCATTCTTATTGTTTCGACCTGATGGGCAGGGTGGGCAATCTGAGTGAGGCAGGTGATGTGGTGAAGCAAGCTGCCGAAATGATCAACAACGGCGAAGTGGAACCCAATCGCATCAGCAAGACCGTGCTCGTCATCGACGAGGCGCAAGACATGGGCAAGGATGACTATGCCCTTGTCACTGCTCTGATGAAAGCCAACGAAGAAATGAGAGTGATAGCTGTAGGCGATGATGACCAGAACATCTACGAGTTTAGAGGTTCCAACTCTCAGTATCTCTATGAATTGACCCGGACAGAGCACAGCCGTTTCATCGAGATGACCGAGAACTATCGCAGTCTTCGACATATCGTAGATGCTGCCAACGACTTTGCCCGCAACATTCGACAGCGCATGAAGTCAGACCCTATCATCTCCATGAGTCAAGAAGATGGAGAGGTAAGGATCGTGAAGCACCCATACCAGATTCAGGAGAAAAGGGTTTATATGTACCAGCCTATCCTTGAAGAAGTGATGCGACTGCTTGGAAACAACGCACCAAAAGGAACCGACGAAGCTCTCGACAAAAAGAGCGAAACCATCAGTATTCTCACACAGACCAACGAAGAGGCTGTCATCATGCTCGCGCTTCTTCACAGCCATGGCTTCAAGGCCAAGCTGGTACAATCAATGGACGGCTTGCGATTTTGGAATCTGGCTGAGGTAAGATACTTTTTGAAGAAGATAGACCAGGGGGTCAAGGAGGCGAAATCTCCTATCATCTCCGATGAGATTTGGGATGCTGCCAAGCAACAGACGTTTCAAAAGTATGCCAATAGCCAGGCATTGCCCTATCTGCACCGCAGCCTTCAGATATTTGAGCAAACCAATCGTGCCAAGTACTATAGCGACCTGAGGGAGTTTATGTTTGAATCGTCAGTGGAGGACTTCTGTGAGATCTCGAAGTCAGACATCGTGGTCAGCACCATCCACAAGGCCAAAGGCCATGAGTTTGACCATGTCCTAATGCTCGTCACCCATCCCGAGCATCCTACCGACGAGAAACTGCGCCAATACTATGTGGGCATAACTCGTGCCAAGCATACGCTTGCCATCCACACCAATAGCAATCTCTTCGACACGCTTCATTCTGCCCTGCATCTCCATGATGCCCAAGGCTACGATGAGCCCAACGAAATAATGCTCCAACTCTCCCACAGGGATATTAACTTAGGCTTCTCCAAGCCTCACAAGAAGGCTATCCTTTCCCTGAGAAGTGGTATGCCATTAAGCTACCACGACCATTACTTCTACATCCCATCAACAAGTATAGACATAGCCCAGCTCTCCATCAAGATGACGGAGAAATTAGCCAAATGGGAGTCGAAAGGCTACAAGGTCACTGCCGCCCGAATCCGCTTCATCGTGGCATGGAAGCCAAAGGATGCACCAAGGGACGAGAAGGAATCCGCCATCGTGCTTGCAGATTTGGTGATGAAAAGAAGCAGATAAGCAAGCAAAAGAACTACCACCAAACGCTATCTATCCTTGCTTTTTATACACAAAAGTGTAATGCTTCAGTCATTCGCCTCGGAAATACACTTTTGTGTCAAAGGCTTTTTTCATTCATATTATACTTTTGCTGCAGAGAAATAATTGAAGCAAACAAAAAAGTAGCAATATGATGGGAAAAGTAATTTTTACCACGGCGCTGTGCCTTTCGGCTATGACGCAGATGATGGCGCAGAATATCACCGGTAAGGTGATGGATATGAAGGGCGAGCCTTTGGCCTTTGCCAATGTAGTATTATTGAATAGAACAGACTCGGCTTTCGTCACGGGCGCAGTGAGTGGAGAGGATGGCAGCTTTGTCATCGACACTTCCTGCAACGGCAGAATCATCAAGGTTTCATCCGTAGGCTATAAGACCGTCTGCAAGGATTGCACAGGCGAGAATGTGGGCATTATCAAGATGGAAGAAGACAGCAAGATGCTCGGCGAAGTAGTAGTGAAATCATCCCTGCCTAAGACTGTCTTGAAGAATAGCGGAATGACGACAACCATTGTCGGATCCGTACTTGAGAAGGCCGGAACCATGGAGAACCTGCTCGACCGCATCCCTAACGTGTCTGCCCTGAATGGCAGCATCAAGGTATTCGGTCGCGGTGAGCCTGTTATCTATATCAATGGACGACAGATGAGAGACAAGAGCGAGCTGGACCGTTTGCATTCCGACAACATCAAGTCGGTGGAAGTCATCACTAACCCTGGTGCTCGTTACGCAGCCAGCACCAAGGCGGTCATCCGTATCACAACGAAGAAGATACAGGGCGAAGGATTCGGATTCGATGCAAAGACTACTGGTGAATATGATGAGAAGAAAAACTTCGGTGGATTTGGCCAATTGAATATGAGCTATCGCAAGAATGGCTTAGAGCTGGGCGCATACGCCTTTGGAGCAAGACAATACCAGCCAGACAATAAAGACTTACAGCAGAAGACTTATCTTGACAAGACTTGGAACCAGAAAAGTGAGATAAGACAAGTAGGTATTATCGAAGCCATGAACTTTCGATTGGATGCCAGCTACCAGTTGGATGCCAACAACTCTATAGGTGCCAACTTTGGTTTTCTAAGAAATCCAAAACAAACATGGAACGGCGATATGAGTTCTTCTATATTGCAAAACGGAGATTTGTCTGAAAGTTCTGATAGTCATGCTGATTTCTTTTGGCAGAAGAATAATCTTTCAAGCAATATTTACTATGTAGGAAAGATTGGTAAGCTCAGCATCGATTTCAATACAGATTGGCTATGGTCGAAGGAATACCAGAACGATGTTACCAAAGAGCAATACCAGGAAGTGGGGATGAATGCACAAAGCCAAACGGCTCATAGCTTGACTAACAAGGATTATCATTTGCTTGCTTCCAAACTGGTGCTTTCTTACCCATTATTAGGAGGTAATTTGTCTTTGGGTGGTGAATATTCCAATACCCATCGTACCTCAAAGTATCAAGTGGTGCCAACTAACTTGGTAGCGGATGACGACAGCCGTATTACAGAAAGTATGACATCTTCATTCTTGACCTATTCAAGAGATTTCGGTAATCTGAGTTTGGAGGCAGGTATGAGATACGAGTACATCGACTTCAATTACTATGAATATGGCAAGTATGTGCCTGGGCAAAGCAAGTCGTACGGCAATTGGTTCCCATCGCTTAGCTTATCGATGCCTATGGGCAAGGTACAGATGCAGCTGAGCTATGCTACCGACATCGACCGCCCTTCCTATAATTACTTGCGTAGCGGTATTCAGTATGACAACCGCTACACGTATGAAACCGGAAATCCATTCTTAGTGTCTGAGATAAGCAAAAATCTCAACTACGAGTTAGCTTACAAGTGGTTGACTTTCGATATGACCTACAGCCATACTTCGCATACGATGATGTCGAATATGGAGACTTACAAAGACAATCCTGCAATAGGACTGCTTAAGCCTGTGAATGGAAAGGCATATAATCATGTAGAAGCATCCGTCAACTTATGCCCTTCGTTTGGCATTTGGCATCCTTCATTTACGGCATCTGTGACAAAACAGTGGCTTGATATGGATGCACATGATGGCAAAATATCCAACAATCCGATGGCAGTATTCAACTTTAATAACACCTTCAACACCAAGTTGGCAATGTTAACGTGGATGATGTCGTATACCACAAAAGGATATGAGAGAAATATATATTTATATAAACCAAAATTTTGTACCAATGTATCTGTATATAAGTCTTTCTTGAAAGACCGTTTGTCGTTTGATCTCTTTATCTATGATTTGTTTGGACACATTAGCCACATGAGTGCTCATTATGGCAAAATGAAGGACTTGATTGTTGATGGATTGTCAACAAGCAAAGTGTCGCTTACTGTACGTTATAAGTTCAACACTGCAAGAAGCAAGTATAAGGGTACAGGTGCAGGAGAAAGCCAGAAGAACAGAATGTAATCTGTCTATCTGCTGAATCCGGTAATGGTGTAATGACAATAAATCTCTCTATAAATGAACAACCCAATAAAATTGTTGATTAGTGGCGCAGACATGGGAAGCTTGATAGCTTCCTGTGCCTTGCGCCATGACTTCCATGAAAACCCTCTGCAGGAAGATAGATTTCAAATCTATCGCATAGAAAAGGATACGCTGACGATGGAAGATGTGGATGCATGCGACTTGTCGGGCATCCGATATGCGGTGAATGCAACCTTACATGACAACGAAGCCTCGTTTTCTTTCGATGAAAAATGCAAGGAACGGGGCATCACCGTTATCCATGTTGTCAATCTTGGCAAGGCTGCCTTTCTCGCTGTAGAGAAACCGAAAGGCTATCCATTCAGCGAAGTAGTGAAAAAAGGAACGGATGATTTCCATTGCTCACTGGGCAAGTATATCTCGCAGTACGGTATGTTCTGGCAGATGTCTGTGCCTTGGATAGATGAAGCCATCAGGCACTATTCCAAGGAGTCTTTCCCGCAACTGGGCATCGGGGCATATATTGCCGCCGGCTACTGTGCCAACATCCTCGCAAACCTTGTGGAAGGCAAGGAGGTGAAATACTTCCCCAAGTTCTATCTCTCGCCATTGTTGGAAGAAATATGATTGCGATTATATCATCTGATAGTTCGTGGCATGAAACAGCGCTTCGGCAATGTTCTTCACGCCTATCTTGGCGAAAAGGTTGCGCTTGCAAGCCTTTATCGTATCCACCGACTTGCATAATCGATCGGCAATATCATTCATCGTGTAACCTTGGGCAGACAATCTCAAAACATCTCTCTCAGTCTCGCTCAAGGTTATGCCTTCTTTCTTTTCCCACTTATGGCGCAATGTGGAATATTCAAAATAGCTACGCTCACCATTCTTCTGCATGATGATATGTCCAGGTTCATCGGTAGCTGCCAAAGATACGGTGCAGAGGGCAAGCCAGACTCTTCCATCATCAGAAAGAAGTATTGGAGTGAGGTGATGATGAATCAATCGGCTATGTCTGCCATTGGTGAGATGAAAGTCGTACGAGATGGTATAGTCCAGACGGTCGCCCACAGGCAATTCGTTGAAAAGGTCAAACCCTTTCTTGTTCACTTCGAGCAGCATCTGCAGGTCAGCATCCGGAACATGGTCTATATACATCTGATAACCAGCCTCCATCAACTGCTCCGGTTCCAATCCGCAGAGATAAGCGAGGTTGTCTGATGCATAGATGAAGTCCTGATGAAAATAATCGATGATATAGACGCACTGGTAGGTGCTGCGGGCAAAAGCCTTTACCGCATTCACCAACAGTTCTATCTTGTCGTAATCCTCCTTGCTGATATGTCCCACCTTATTGGAATGGAGGAAGAAATCGTCTTTTACTTTATTCATAAGCTATACTGAATAGTATCCTTTCAGCTTGCAGGCGAGCCCCACATGCTCATTTGCCTGCAAAAGTACTGTATTTTCCGCAATTATGGCCCTACGACATGGTATTTATCACACATCATTATATTCATGCTTTTCCCCATCATTATGCCGAAAAAGAAAAAAGCAGCTACGATTTGTCGTAACTGCCTTGCTCAATGTGGACCAGCTAGGGCTTGAACCTAGGACCTCCAGATTATGAGTCTGTTGCTCTAACCAACTGAGCTACAAGTCCAATGAATCAAAGATGATTCGTGTGTGCAAAATTACAAAGTTTTTTTGAGATTTCCAAATGTATCGCAGATTTTTTAGAACACGAGACATTACTTTTACTGCAGGCGCGTCGGATACACACGGAAAAGATGAAACCGCAAGACCCGAAAAGATAGGAAGCAGGTCGTCTGGGTATTGAAGAAAAAAGCCGCAAGCGAGGCATAGATCCTGCTTGCGGCTTGATGGTTATTACTCAGTTCCCTTTAGCAAGGGAATAGTAGTCTTACTCGGCGGGAGTCGGCGTCTCCACAGAGGCCTCGTCCTGTTTCATTTCCTGGCTGGCGAAGTCGATGACGTTCTTGCGATTGGCAACGATGCGGTCATGCTCCTCCTGAGATCCAACGATGAGCTTCTGCCACTGTCTCAAGCCCGTACCAGCCGGGATGAGGTGTCCACAGATGACATTCTCCTTCATACCCTCAAGGAGGTCGGACTTACCACGGATAGCAGCCTCGTTGAGCACCTTTGTCGTCTCCTGGAAGGAAGCGGCACTCATGAAGCTCTTCGTACCAAGGGCTGCACGGGTGATACCCTGGAGAACCTGCGTGGCCGTAGCAGAGCGCGTGTCGCGGACCTGTACCTGACGGAGGTCACGACGCTTCAGCATACTGTTCTCGTCGCGCAACTTGCGCACGGTGATGATCTGACCCACATAGAGCGATTCGGAGTCACCCTTGTCAGTGACCACCTTCTTGCCCCAGATACGGTCGTTCTCAGCAGCAAAGTCGAGCTTGTCCACCAAATCCAACTCCAGGAAGGTGGTGTCGCCCGGATCGTTGATCTGTACCTTGCGCATCATCTGACGAACGATGATCTCGAAGTGCTTGTCATTGATCTTCACACCCTGCAGACGGTACACATCCTGTACCTCGTTGACGATATACTCCTGGACAGCCGTGAGACCCTTGATGGCAAGGATATCGGCCGGCGTGATGACACCGTCAGAGAGTGGCGTGCCAGCACGCACAGCATCATGCTCCTGGACAAGGATCTGCTTGGAGAGACTGACGAGGTACTTGCGCTGCTCGCCCGTCTTCGACGTGACAATAATCTCGCGATTACCACGCTTCACCTTGCCCAACTCGACCTCGCCATCGATTTCGCTGACGACAGCAGGGTTGGACGGGTTGCGAGCCTCGAAAAGCTCCGTGACACGAGGCAGACCACCAGTGATATCACCAGCACCACCCACAGATCGCGGAATCTTGACCGACGTCTGACCCGTAGTGATGAGCGTACCCTCGGTGAGGGTCGTCTCCAAGTGACCACCCACAGGGAGGTTGTAAGATCCCAGGATATCGTTGGCGGCATAGTGACCATCGGCCTGCTTCTCAGCGTCCTCAGCCACGATATCGACCGTCGGTATGCGGTTCTTGTCCTTAGACTCGGTGATGATGCGCTCCATAAGACCCGTAGCTTCATCGGTCTCGGTACGGTAGGTGATGCCATCAACAACATCGCGCAGATGGATCTTACCCTTATACTCGCTGACAATGACTGCATTGAACGGGTCCCACTTACAGATCAAATCGCCCTTCTTCACCTTGTCGCTCTGCTTGAAGTAGAGCGTAGCACCATAGGGGACATTCTCAGTCGAGAGCACGATGTTCGTATTGACATCGACAAAGCGGACCTCGCTCAGACGGCTGACGACCATGCGGCAAGCCTTCTCCTCATCATCAACGAAGGGAACAGTACGCAGCTCGTCAAACTCCAGCTTGCAATCGTTCTTGGCTACAATCTTCGCATTGGCAGCGGCGTTACCAGCCACACCACCGGCGTGGAATGTACGGAGCGTAAGCTGGGTACCCGGCTCACCAATAGCCTGGGCGGCAATCACACCGACAGCCTCGCCCAACTGCACCATACGGGCGGTAGCAAGGTTGCGGCCATAACACTTCATACAGACACCCTTCTGGCTCTCACAAGTGAGCACTGAGCGGATCTCGACCATCTCAATGGGAGATTCCTCGATGGCGCGCGCCTTGTCCTCTGTGATCTCCTCGCCAGCAGCCACGATGACCTCGTTGGTGCTGGGATGAATCACGTCGTGGACGGAGACACGGCCCAGGATGCGCTCGGAGAGAGAGGAGATGACCTCATCACCGTTCTTCAAAGCACGACACTCCAGACCACGCAATGTGCCACAGTCCTCCTCGGTGATGATCACGTCGTGAGAGACATCGACCAGACGACGGGTGAGGTATCCAGCATCAGCTGTCTTCATAGCCGTATCAGCCAGACCCTTACGGGCACCATGGGATGCGATGAAGTATTCGAGCACGCTCATACCCTCCTTGAAGTTGGAGAGGATAGGATTCTCGATAATCTGTGCGCCCTCGGCACCAGCCTTCTGCGGTTTGGCCATCAGACCACGCATACCAGCGAGCTGGGCAATCTGGTCGGCAGAACCACGGGCTCCGGAGTCGAGCATCATATAGACGGCATTGAATCCCTGGTCAGCCTCGGTCATGTGCTTCATCACAGACTGCTTGAGGTTGTTGTTGACGTGGGTCCAAGCATCAATCACCTGGTTGTAGCGCTCCTTGTCAGTGATGAAACCCATACCGTAGTTGGCACGCACCTGATCGACCTCATCCTGACCCTTCTGCACGATCGCTTCCTTCTCATCAGGCACGATAATGTCGTCGAGGTTGAAAGAGAGACCTGCCAGGTAAGCCATACGATAACCGAGGTTTTTGATACCATCAAGGAACTCGCAGGCGCGGGCCATACCGACAGCTTTGATCACGTCGGCGATCAAGCCGCGGAGACTCTTCTTGGAGATGATACCATTGAAATAGCCGATCTCATCCGGCACGATCTGGTTGACGATGATACGACCCACGGAGGTCTCTACCATGCGGTCGGTGAGCACACCATCGACAAGGTCCTTCACGCGGACGTTGACCTTGGCATGGAGATCGCACTTGCCCTCGTTACGGGCAATGAGGGCCTCCTCAGGACCATAGAAAGTGAGTCCTTCGCCGAGTGCACCCGGACGCAGTTTCGTGATATAATAGAGACCAAGCACCATATCCTGCGAAGGAACGGTGATAGGAGCGCCATTGGCCGGGTTGAGGATGTTGTGGCTCTGGAGCATCAACATCTGTGCCTCCAGGACAGCCTCGTTGCTCAAAGGCAAGTGGACAGCCATCTGGTCGCCATCGAAGTCAGCATTGAAAGCCGTACAAGCCAGCGGGTGGAGCTGGATAGCCTTACCTTCGATGAGCTTCGGCTGGAAAGCCTGGATACCAAGACGGTGGAGCGTCGGTGCACGGTTGAGGAGCACAGGGTGGCCCTTCATCACGTTCTCGAGGATATCCCAGATGACAGACTCGCGGCGATCCACAATCTTCTTCGCGCTCTTCACCGTCTTGACGATTCCGCGCTCAATGAGCTTGCGGATGATAAACGGCTTGTAGAGCTCGGCAGCCATCAGGGTCGGCAGACCACACTCTCCCATCTTCAACTCCGGACCGACGACGATCACCGAACGGGCAGAATAGTCCACACGCTTACCGAGCAAGTTCTGACGGAAACGACCCTGCTTACCCTTCAGCGAGTCGGAAAGCGACTTCAGCGGACGGTTGCTCTCACTCTTGACGGCAGACGACTTACGGGAGTTGTCAAACAAGGAGTCAACAGCCTCCTGCAGCATACGCTTCTCGTTGCGGAGGATCACCTCAGGGGCCTTGATCTCCATCAGTCGCTTCAAACGGTTGTTGCGGATGATGACACGACGATAGAGGTCGTTGAGGTCGGATGTGGCAAAACGACCACCATCAAGGGGAACAAGCGGGCGCAGGTCAGGAGGCGTGACAGGGACGATCTTCATGATCATCCACTCCGGACGGTTGATGCCCTTCGACTGATTGAAGGCATTGACAACCTGCAGACGCTTCAAAGCCTCCGTCTTGCGCTGCTGGCTAGAGTCGTTGGCTGCACGCTCACGCAACTCACCAGCAAGGAGGTCAAGACCCGTCACACCATTAACATCCTCACGAGACAGCTCGCAGAGGAGATCGTAGATAGCCTCCGCACCCATCTTGGCGATAAACTTCTTGGGGTCATCGTCGGGCAGGAGCTCATTGGTCTCGGGCAACTTGTTGTCAACTATATTGATGTACTCATCCTCGCTGAGCAAGTCGAGTTTCGTGGAACCGTTAAGCGGTTCGTCGTTGGCATCCTTCATGCCCTCGACCACACCCGGCTGGATAACGATATACTTCTCGTAGTAGATGACCTGCTCCAGTTTTTTGGTAGGCAGACCCAACAGATAACCGATCTTGTTGGGAAGGCTGCGGAAATACCAAATATGGGCTACGGGCACGACCAACTCAATATGGCCGGCGCGCTCACGACGCACCTTCTTCTCCGTCACCTCGACACCACAACGGTCGCAGACGATTCCTTTATAACGGATACGCTTGTACTTGCCACAGGCACACTCATAGTCCTTCGTCGGACCGAAGATGCGCTCGCAGAACAGACCGTCGCGCTCGGGCTTATATGTACGGTAGTTGATGGTCTCCGGCTTCGTCACCTCACCATAGGAGTTTTCCAAAATCTCCTCAGGAGAAGCGAGGCCGATGGTAATCTTCGAGAAATTACTCTTAACTTTATTGTCTCTTTTAAAAGCCATGTTCTACTTTCTGTATTTGGGGTGTACGTTTAATCCAGTTTGATGCTCAGTCCAAGGCCGCGAAGCTCATGGAGCAGGACGTTGAGCGACTCGGGGATACCCGGCGTAGGCATCGGGTCGCCCTTGACGATGGCCTCATAGGCCTTGGAACGTCCCACGACGTCATCAGACTTGACGGTAAGAATCTCTTGCAGCACATGGGATGCGCCAAAGGCCTCGATGGCCCAGACCTCCATCTCTCCGAAGCGCTGTCCACCAAATTGAGCCTTACCACCGAGCGGCTGCTGGGTAATCATACTGTACGGACCAATGGAGCGGGCGTGCATCTTGTCCTCGACCATGTGGCCGAGCTTCAGGAAGTAAGTGATACCCACCGTGGCCGGCTGGTCGAAGCGCTCACCCGTCTCGCCATCGTAGATATAGGTGGAGCAGAGGTTGGGGAGCCCGGCCTTGTCGGTCCACTCCTTCAAGTCCTCCAGCTTGGCACCATCGAAGATCGGGGTGGCAAACTTCACGCCCAGACGCTTTCCTGCGGCACCGAGAATAGCCTCGAAGATCTGTCCGAGGTTCATACGCGAAGGCACACCCATCGGGTTGAGGACCAAGTCCACGGGACGACCATCCTCGAGGAACGGCATGTCCTCCATGCGCACGACCTTGGAGACGATACCCTTATTACCGTGACGACCGGCGAGCTTGTCACCGACCTGGATCTTACGCTTCTTGGCAATATATACCTTGGCGGTCTGGAGCACACCTGAGGGCAGCTCGTCACCAATGGTGATGGCAAACTTGCGACGCTTCATCTCTGCGTCGAGTTGCTTGTACTTACGGATATAGTTCATGATGAGGCGCTGGATGAGCGAGTTGGTGTGCTCATCGTCCGTCCATCCGCTACTCTGGATGCCCTCATAGTCGAGGTTCTTCAGCGCAGCCATCGTAAACTTGTTGCCCTTGGTGATGATCTCGGCATTGGAGTAGTCCTTCACGCCCTGGCTCACCATGTCCTCAGTCAGCTCCAGCAACTTCTCCACGAGAATATCCTTCAGGTCCTCGTTCTTGGCCTCATACTCCTCGTCGATCTTCAGCAGTGTCTGGCGATCCAGGCGCTTGCTCTCCGTCGTCTTAGTTGCACGAGAGAAGAGTTTCTTGTCGATGACGACACCACTGAGCGACGGATTGGCCTTCAATGAAGTATCCTTGACGTCACCGGCCTTGTCGCCAAAGATGGCGCGGAGCAACTTCTCCTCCGGCGACGGGTCGCTCTCACCCTTCGGGGAGATCTTACCGATCATGATGTCACCAGGCTCCACACGAGCACCGACGCGGATCACACCATTCTCATCGAGGTCCTTGGTAGCCTCCTCGCTGACATTGGGGATATCGTTAGTAAACTCCTCCACACCGCGCTTCGTGTCGCGGACTTCCAGAGAATACTCATCGACATGGACAGAGGTGAGCACGTCGTCGCGCACCATACGCTCTGAGATAACGACGGCATCCTCGTAGTTGTAACCCTTCCAAGGCATGTAGGCGACCAGGAGGTTACGACCCAATGCGAGCTCACCATTCTCAGTGGCGTAGCCCTCGGTGAGGATGTCTCCCTTCTTCACGCGCTGTCCCTTGTTGCAGATAGGACGAAGGTCGATGACCATGTTCTGGTTCGTGCGGCGGAACTTCGGAATGCGATACTCCTTCAGTGCCGGTTCGAAGCTGACGAACTCATCATCCTCGGAGCGGTCGTAGAGGATACGAATGGTCGTGGCATCGACATACTCGATGACACCCTCGCCCTCGGCGGTGATCATCGTGCGAGAATCTTCGCAGACCTGCTTCTCCAGACCAGTACCGACAATCGGCGCATCGTTGTGCAGCAATGGCACGGCCTGGCGCATCATGTTACATCCCATCAGTGCACGGTGACCGTCATCATGCTCCAAGAAGGGGATAAGACCTGCCGAGACAGAAGCGATCTGCTGCGGAGCAACGTCCATGAGTGACACCTGATCAGGCGTGACGACAGGATAGTCGGCATCCTGACGACACGTCACGTAGTCGCGGATGAAACTGCCATCCTCCTTGAGCGGGGCATTGCCCTGACCGATGATTTTCTCCTCCTCCTCCTCAGCGGTGAGATAGACCACGTGGTCGTTGTCCATATCAACCTTGCTATCGACAACGCTGCGATACGGCGTGACGATGAAGCCCAGGTCGTTGATCTTGGCATAGAGACAGAGCGAGGAAATCAGACCGATGTTCGGGCCTTCAGGAGACTCGATTGGGCAAAGGCGACCATAGTGGGTATAGTGAACATCACGGACCTCGAAACCTGCACGCTCACGGGAGAGACCGCCAGGACCCAGTGCAGAGAGACGGCGCTTGTGCGTCACCTCGGCAAGGGGGTTGGTCTGGTCCATAAACTGGCTCAGCGGGTTCGTACCGAAGAACGAGTTGATGACAGAAGATATGGTCTTGGCGTTGATGAGGTCCGTCGGCTGGAACACCTCATTGTCGCGAACGTTCATGCGCTCACGGATGGTACGGGCCATACGAGCCAAACCGATAGAGAACTGGTTGGCAAGTTGCTCTCCCACCGTACGGACACGGCGGTTGGAAAGGTGGTCGATATCATCCACGGTCGCATTGGAGTTGATCAACTTGATGAGATACTTGATGATCTCAATAATATCCTCCTTCGTCAGGACGCGGACATCTGAATCGGTGGTCAGGCCAAGCTTCTTGTTGATACGATAGCGGCCTACCTCGCCCAAGTCATAACGCTTGTCAGAGAAGAAAAGGTTCTGGAATACCTCACGCGCACTGGCATCGTCGGCAGCATCGGCATTGCGAAGCTGACGATAGATGTAGTTGACGGCCTCGATCTCAGAGTGGCTCGGATCCTTCTGCAAGGTGTTGAAGATGATGGAATACTTATTGGCCATCTCCTCGTCCTTATGAAGCAGGATGGAAGACACACCACTCTCGAGAATGGCGTCAATATTGTCGGCAGTCAACTCAGTCTCACGTTCGACAACGATCTCGTTGCGCTCGATGGAAACAACCTCACCCGTATCCTCGTCGGCGAAATCCTCATTCCACGTCTTCATGACATTACCAGCCAACTTGCGGCCAATGGCATCCTTCAAATTCTTCTTAGTGACCTTCACGTCCTCGCAGAGGTCGAAGATCTGGAGAATGTCCTTATCAGTCTCATAACCGATAGCGCGAAGCATCGTCGTGACGGGCAACTTCTTCTTACGGTCGATGTAAGCAAACATCACGTTGTTGATATCCGTAGAGAACTCGATCCAAGAACCCTTGAAAGGAATGATACGTGCGCTATAAAGCATCGTACCATTGGCATGCTGGCCCTGGCCGAAGAACACACCCGGGGAACGATGGAGCTGGGAGACGACCACACGCTCGGCACCATTGATGACAAAGGTGCCGTTAGCCGTCATATAGGGAATCGTACCCAGGAATACATCCTGGATAAAAGTGCCAAAGTCCTCGTGATCGGGATCCGTACAATAAAGTTTCATTTTGGCCTTCAAGGGCACACTATAGGTAAGTCCCCTCTCCAGGCACTCAGCGATGGTATAACGCGGTGGGTCTATGAAATAATCGAGAAACTCAAGGACGAAGTTGTTGCGCGTGTCCGTGATAGGGAAGTTTTCCGCGAACACCTTATAAAGTCCATCATTCTTACGCTCCTCGGGCGGTGTGTCCAGTTGCAAGAAGTCTGAGAACGACTTCAGCTGCACGTCAAGGAAATCGGGGTAAGGATAGGGATTCTTGACAGAGGCAAAGTTGACACGATTATTGATGATCTTTGTTGCCATATAATGTTTGAAATCTTATTGAATACGTCACAAGGACAATGATTGAGCAGACGCCCAAAAATATAGAAAGACATAAAATGGTTAGGACTCACCGACTGGGCAAATCCTAACCATTATAGCTTTTTCCAGAAAATCTGGAAATGAATTAGCAAATATTACTTGAGCTCAACCTTTGCGCCCTCAGCCTCGATAGCCTTCTTCAGGTTCTCAGCCTCGTCCTTTGACAAGCCCTCCTTCAGAGTAGAAGGAGCACCGTCAACGAGATCCTTAGCCTCCTTCAGGCCAAGACCACAAGCCTCCTTAACGGCCTTGACGACCTTCAGCTTGTTAGCGCCGACCTCGGCGAGAACTACGTTGAACTCAGACTTCTCCTCCTCAGCGGGAGCAGCACCAGCGGCGGCGGGACCAGCAACAGCAACAGCTGCAGCAGCCGGCTCAATTCCGTACTCGTCCTTCAGGACAGTTGCCAACTCGTTTACTTCTTTCACAGTGAGGTTTACCAACTCCTCTGCAATAGCTTTGATATCTGCCATTTTATTTTAATTTTTATTTTTTCTTAATTTATGAAAATGTTTTGACTTTGATTCGGTCTATTCTTGTTATTAAAACCGTGATTACTCAGGACGCTCGCCTAAAGTCTTCAGCACACCATGGATGGTGTTTGCACCTGATTGGAGAGCAGAGACAACGTTCTTTGCCGGAGACTGCAGCAAAGCCACAACATCGGCGATAAGCTCGTTCTTGCTCTTGAGAGCTGCCAGCTCATCGAGTTTGTCAGCACCTACGAAGATGCTCTCCTCGGCGTAAGCAGCCTTCAATGCAGGGATACCCTGCTTCGTGTAGTCCTTCAGCAGCTTGGCTGGCGTGTTGGCAACTTCCGAGAAAAGGACAGCCGTATTGCCAGTAAGTGCAGAATAGAGACCTTCGTAATCAACCTCTGATGCTTCGAAAGCCTTGTGGAGAAGCGTGTTCTTCACAACGACCATCTTGATCTCGCTCTTGAAGCACTTGCGACGAAGATTGCTCGTGTCCTCAGCATTCAGACCCGTCACATCGACGAGGTAGAAATGAGGATACTGCTTCAGCTTCTCGCCAAGCTCGGTGATGATAGTATCTTTTACTTCTTTCTTCATTGTTTTTTGCTTTTAGCGTTACTCTGCCTGCTTCGTGTCGATTCTGACACCCGGGCTCATGGTGGAAGACATAAAGATACTCTTGATGTAAGTGCCCTTAGCAGCAGCCGGCTTCAGCTTGACAACCGTTGAGAGGAACTCACGAGCGTTGCCAGCGATCTGATCTGCAGACATGCTTGCCTTACCGATGGAAGTATGAATGATACCAGCCTTATCGACCTTGAAATCAATCTTACCCTGCTTGACCTCCTTGACGGCGGTAGCAACATCCATGGTAACAGTACCACTCTTGGGGTTAGGCATCAAACCACGGGGACCGAGGACGCGGCCCAAAGGACCAACCTTACCCATGCAGGAAGGCATCGTGATGATCACATCGACATCCGTCCATCCACCCTTGATTTTCTCAATATACTCATCGAGACCTACATAATCAGCACCAGCCTCCTTTGCAGCTGCCTCCTGATCGGGGGTGCAAAGACAAAGCACGCGCGTCACCTTTCCAGTACCATAGGGAAGCGAAACTACACCGCGTACCATCTGGTTGGCCTTGCGAGGATCTACGCCGAGACGTACATCAATGTCGAGGGAAGCATCAAACTTGACCTTGGTCATATCCTTGATCAGCTGAGCTGCCTCATCCAAAGTGTATGCCTTCCCTGCTTCAATCTTGTCGGCCACTGATTTTTGATACTTTGTCAGTTTACTCATCTTAATTGAAGTTTATTATTTATTCTCCAGGGAAGTCCCCTTTTACAGTGATACCCATACTGCGAGCAGTACCAGCAATCAGACGCATAGCTGACTCGATGGTAAAGCAATTCAGGTCGGGCATCTTATCCTCAGCAATGGCGCGAACCTGTTCCCAGGTCACGCTCGCAACCTTCTTGCGGTTAGGCTCGCCGCTACCCTTCTTGCCTTTGGCGGCTTCGAGCAACTGCACAGCTGCGGGAGGCGTCTTGATGACAAAGCTGAAAGACTTATCCGTGTAGTAAGTGATTACGACAGGAAGTACCTTGCCAGCCTTGTTCTGGGTGCGGGCATTGAACTCCTTGCAAAATCCCATGATATTGATACCCTTGGAACCCAAAGCAGGACCAACGGGGGGAGAAGGATTCGCTGCACCACCTTTAATCTGTAATTTGATTAATCCAGCAACTTCTTTAGCCATTTCTTCTTGTGAATATTAAATGATTCAATATGGAAAGAGAGAACAACATCCGTAACAATGCTTATTCTTCTTTCGCCACTTGCATAAAACTAAGTTCCAAAGGATTCTGACGTCCGAATATCATGACCATTACCTTCAGTTTACGCTTCTCAGCATTCACCTCTTCGATGATGCCGTGGAAACCACTGAACGGTCCATCAGTCACCTTCACACTCTCACCCACCTCATACGGCATCTCTGTAGCCTCTTGGACCTCAGACTCCTCGACAGTGCCAAGAAGTCTATTGAGTTCTGCCTTGCGAACGGGAGAAGGGTGCTCAGTTCCACCAAGGAAACCAAGAACATTAGGCATAAACCTCAAAGCTGCAGCTACTTCGCGAGTAAGATTGGCTTCTACAAGGACATAACCAGGGAGACTCATTCTCTCGGTCACATACCGCTTACCATCTCTCACGGTAGCATGCTTCTCCATAGGTATCAATACCTGTGACACATGTTCTGCCAGCTTTGCGTTATGTCCCAACTCAGCATCGATGTATTCTTTCACCTTTGCCTCCTTGCCACTGATAGCGCGAAGCACATACCATTTCATATCTGTTCCAGCCATCTCTTTGATGAAACTTTATCCAGGATAGACGAACTTCATAACAGTCTCGGACACAAAATCCATGGCCCACACAACCAACGCAATGACAAGGGAAGCAGATAAAACTATCATTGCACTGTGCGTAAGCTGGGCCCGACTTGGCCAAGTAGTCTTATGCGCAAGTTCATCGTAACAAGCCTTGCAGGAATTTACTATTGTTTGAAATACCTTAGACATAGTTTTATTCGTTAGCACGGGTTGGAGGGCTCGAACCCCCGACACCTGGTTTTGGAGACCAGTGCTCTACCAACTGAGCTAAACCCGTAGAAATTCCCCACCCCGAAGAGCGGGGAATTATTATCTGTTGAAGATTTACTTCACGTCGTCCAGGATTGAAGTGATCTGACCTGAGCCGACCGTACGACCACCCTCGCGGATAGCGAAACGGAGACCCTCGTTCAGAGCGACCTTGTAGATGAGCTCAACCTCGATCTCAACGTTGTCACCAGGCATCACCATGTCAACGCCCTCGGGGAGCTTGATCTCACCCGTGCAGTCCATCGTGCGGAGATAGAACTGAGGACGATACTTGTTGCCGAACGGAGTGTGACGGCCACCCTCTTCCTTCTTCAGGACGTAGATAGAAGCCTTGAAGTGATCGTGCGGAGTGATAGCACCCGGGTGAACAACCACCATACCACGCTTCACCTCGTTCTTATCGATACCACGGAGGAGGAGACCGACGTTGTCACCAGCCTCACCCTCGGGCAGAGTCTTGCGGAACATTTCGACACCCGTGATGACAGACTTCTTGTCCTCACCAAGACCGAGCAACTGAACCTCATCACCGATGTGGCACTTACCAGTCTCGATACGACCCGTAGCAACAGTACCACGACCCGTGATAGAGAACACATCCTCGACCGGCATCAAGAAGGGCTTATCGACCTCACGCATCGGCTCCTCGATCCACTCATCAACAGTATCCATCAGCTCGACAACCTTGTCAACCCACTTCTCAACACCATTGAGAGCACCGAGTGCAGAGCCACGAATAATAGGAGTATCCTCCTCATAACCGTACTGCTCGAGGATCTCACGAACCTCCATCTCAACGAGGTCAAGCATCTCCTCGTCATCAACGAGATCACACTTGTTCAGGAAAACGACCAAGCGCGGCACGTTTACCTGGCGAGCCAACAGCACGTGCTCACGTGTCTGGGGCATAGGACCGTCGGTAGCGGCAACAACGAGGATAGCACCGTCCATCTGAGCAGCACCAGTAACCATGTTCTTCACATAGTCGGCGTGACCCGGGCAGTCTACGTGTGCGTAGTGACGCTTGTTGGTCTCATACTCGATATGTGCGGAGTTAATGGTGATACCACGCTCTTTCTCCTCAGGAGCGTTATCAATCTGATCGAAAGACTTAACATCCTCACCGGTGCCCAAGCGCTCGTGGAGCACGAGGGAGATGGCGGCGGTCAGCGTAGTCTTGCCGTGGTCAACGTGACCAATCGTACCAATGTTTACGTGCGGTTTGGTGCGCACGAATTCTGCTTTAGCCATAGCTTTCCTTTATTTTATTTAAATGAATAATCTTTTGTGCTTTTATCTGCTTCACACACAATCGCCAAAAGAGCTGTAACTGAGAGTTGAACTCAGGACCTCTTCCTTACCAAGGAAGTGCTCTACCACTGAGCTATTACAGCATTTCTGACTCAAAAGAGCGGAAAACGGGGCTCAAACCCGCGACCCCCAGCTTGGAAGGCTAGTGCTCTATCAACTGAGCTATTTCCGCGTTTTGTGTGGGTGGTGATGGATTCGAACCACCGAAGCTAGAAGCAGCAGATTTACAGTCTGCCCCATTTGGCCACTCTGGAAACCACCCAAACCGAAGTAATCTTTGCAGCCGCTTGACCGTTCAGACTATCTGTCGGAAAACGGCTGCAAAGATACGGCTATTTTTTGATACCTCCAAATTTTAGAGGAACTTTTTTATAGTTTTCTTTGTTTTTCCTTGAACTTGGTGAGTTGAACCTTCATTGCGTCCAGACACAGATCCACACCTTCCTCAAACGTGTCGCACGTTTTCTCCACGAAAAGTGTATTGCCTGGTGCAGTTACCGTCAGACTGGTCGTCTTGTTCAATGCGGCAGCAGGTTTCTCCACCTTCAATTGCACCTCTACTTTCTGAATGTCTTCGTAAGACTTCTGCAGTTTCTCTACTTTCTTGTTGATGAATTCCTGCAGTTTTTCGGTAGCGTCGAAATGTATCGACTTGATTCTGATCTCCATAGTTACCTCCATTTTAAAGGTGTTCGTAATTCAAGCCCTGGGATGGGCTTCTTTATATGCTCTCTTCAATTGCTCAAAGGTCGTATGCGTATAAATCTCTGTTGTAGCAAGAGACGCATGACCGAGCAACTTTTTTACGCTTTCCAGTCCTGCTCCATGATTGAGCATCGAGGTTGCGAAGGTGTGCCGAAGCACATGAGGCGAACGCTTGCCAAGCATGGGAATGTTACCCAAAGCCACCTTGACTCGCTTTTCGACCTGCGAGCGGTTGATACGCACCCCTTTCTTCTGAAGGAAGAAGGCCTCCGACTGCTTGTGAGCAATCTCTGCATCGCGTTTGGCGCGATAGATCGTTACCGCTCTCGCCACCTCTTCACCGAAAGGAATCACACGCTGCTTGCGACGTTTTCCCGTCACCTTCAGTTCGCCGTTGATAAGACTGACGTCTTTGTCATCGAGTCCCACCAGTTCTGACAACCGAATGCCCGTCTCATAGAATACGATGAGTATCGTACGTGTAAGACAACTGTCATAGTCGTCTCCCCACTTGATCGGGTCAAGCAACTTGTCCATCTCCTTATCGCGGACAAAGTTTGGCAAGGGGCGCTGCTTCTTTGGACCTTGGATCATGCTGACAGGATCGGCTTCTACCAGTCCTCGTCGCAAAGCCCAGCGGTAGAAGGCTCTAACCGCACTGAGCTTAAGATTGACAGTGGAAGGGCTCTCGCCCACATCCATCAGTTGTCCTATCCAGCCGCGCACAATGTCGGAATCGATGGTAAGCCAACTAAGTGGCTCCTCCAGCGTCTCAAAGTAGTCTTTTAGGCTTCGCAACGCCCGTCCGTAGTTGTCCACCGTGGACTGAGAATAATTGCGTTCCAGCCTCAGATACTCCAGAAATTCTTCCTTCATCATCGTGCCACGCCCTTTCTAAGCTAATTAGGCTACGAAGTTATGGAAAAAAAATCAAACTACCAAATTTTGACGGAAGTTTTTTACTGCTCAGCGTCGCGGAGCTTCTGCACATAGATGGCATGCTCCATCTTCAAGCGCTTCTTCACAGAAGGCTTAACGAACTGCTGACGAGCGCGCAGCTCCTTCGTGACACCTGTTCTTTCAAACTTTCTCTTGAACTTCTTGAGAGCTCTCTCGATGTTCTCACCGTCCTTAACTGGTACAACAATCATGTTTTGCTTTTGTAAATTTTAAATGATTTGACTTAAACGACGCTTGCGCGCCAATTTGCGGGTGCAAAGTTACGACTTATTTTGCATCCCACCAACACTTTAAGCATTTTTTTAGGCCTTCTTCGACAATTGAGTCCCCCTATGCATCAATTACTCCCCTATCCTCCTCCAGAGAGTTCTGACAGGCAAAGAGACGGGTGATAGTAGAAACTCAGAAAAGACACAATAGAAGATCTATAACTAATAACAACTTAGATTGCCAATTACAAAAGCTCATAGCCATCATCAAAGCTGAGAGACTTCAAGCTGTTTTGAGAAACCCTGATTGCATAGTTATGGTAAGGGCCAATAATCATGAAAGAGGGACTCCAAACAAATCTGCATGTCACATGGATGGCGTGTATATATATAATAAGAAGAGCCTCCAAGCATATTGCTCGAAGGCTCTCCTGTTGAAAGGGGGCGGCCACCTACTCTCCCGCATTGCATTGCAGTACCATCGGCGCAGGCGGGCTTAACTTCTCTGTTCGGAATGGGAAGAGGTGGGACCCCGCCGCCATAGCCACCTGATAAATGGGTTATGACAAATCGCGACAAGCAAAACATAGCTCCCAACCACACGGCACAGGCCGTGCAAGCCGAAGGTATGCGCTCCCTAAAGGAGCGAAAGTTTCGGGCAATTAGTAGCGCTCGGCTTTGGCGTCGCCGCCTTTACACCTGCGCCCTATCAACGTCATCGTCTCTGACGACCCTCAAAAAGGAGCTCTCATCTTGCGGCGGGCTTCGCGCTTAGATGCTTTCAGCGCTTATCCACTCCAGACGCGGATACCCGGCGGTGCGCCTGGCGGCACAACCGGTAAACCGGAGGTCTGTCCACCACGGTCCTCTCGTACT
>ENA-OPEJ01000033-OPEJ01000033.1-human-gut-metagenome-genome-assembly--contig:-NODE-33-length-50279-cov-4.802067_pt1 | contig 50279 bp, 40 predicted proteins | sample MGYA00241635_ERZ501533 | MGnify/ENA primary metagenome ERZ501533 (study PRJEB25962, sample SAMEA2042378) | human gut metagenome | biome: human gut; feature: human-associated habitat; material: faeces...
TCCGGGGCTTTTTGATTAATTGTTTAACTCGTCCCATTTTAACGGGACACTAATGATTCATTTCGTTTCTTTCGTTTCCAATTTCGCTGAAATAAGCGAAACGCAAATCGTTGAATTTTAGCGAAATCCAATTATACTTTTGCACCATCGTTCCGATACGGGAGCGGTGGTGCAATCGTTTATTATGCTGCCGAAGCGGTTACACCGGACAATCCGGCAGTATTGATTTTGATTATGACAGACTTGATGCAAATTATCTCCAATGGTGCGGCAAACATCAAACTGGAGATTACAGGCGAGGACTTGCGCGTATTCTCGGACGAGCTCATCAATCGCGCGATAAACGAAGTGGCATTGGCTTTCCGTGCAGCGGATGAAGAACGGCTACTAAGCCGGGAAGAAGTAAAGGATATGTGCGGAGTGTGCGATGCGACCTTATGGCATTGGAACAAACGGAACTATCTGAAGGCCGTCAAAGTAGGCAGTAAGGTAAGATACCGATTGTCAGATGTAAAACGCATATTAGGTGGAACGAATAAAACGGTTGGTAATGGAAGTAAATGAAAATACTGTTCTACAAAACGGGAAAGTGGAAGACGAATATGTACGCATCGGCACTACGTTATTTCGGATATTGAACCAACCAATGATGAACGGCTCGTTTCGCAAAATGCGTGTGGAGTGGAAGATGAGTGTGTTCCGGCAAGACCATAGCAAGGATGAAGCGGCTCAGATACCCAAGTACGATGGATTCTGCACCATGCCCAGCCATACGGACTACCGCCACAACGTGAACAATTTTTATAATCTCTATGAGCCGATAACCCATATACCGGCAGAAGGGGATTTCCAACACATCTGTTCTTTGGTGGAACATATCTTTGGTGAGCAGTATGAGTTGGGGATGGACTACCTTCAACTGTTATATCTGAAACCGACACAGAAATTGCCGATACTTCTGTTGATATCTGAAGAACGTAATACAGGAAAGAGTACATTTCTGAACTTTCTGAAAGCAATGTTTCAAGAAAATGTCACGTTCAATACTAATGAGGATTTTCGTAGCCAGTTCAATGCGGATTGGGCGGGCAAACTGATGATTGTTGTGGACGAAGTGTTGCTCAACCGCCGTGAGGATAGTGAACGGTTGAAGAACCTAAGTACGGCACATTCCTACAAGATGGAAGCCAAAGGCAAAGACCGCTATGAAGTACAGTTCTTCGCCAAGTTCGTGCTGTGTTCCAACAACGAGAATTTCCCCGTTTACATTGAGCCGGAGGAAACACGTTATTGGGTGAGGAAGATCAGCCGATTGGAAAAAGATGACACATCATTCTTGCAGAAACTAAAAGATGAGATTCCGGCCTTCCTATACCACCTGCAACATCGGAATTTGACCACCAAAGAAGAAAGCCGCATGTGGTTTGCCCCGTCACTTATCCGCACGGAGGCATTGGAAAAAATCATCCGCTGTAACCGTAGCCGCATTGAGCTTGATATGGCAGAACTGTTGCTTGACATCATGGACACAATGCAGGTGGATGTGGTGGATTTCTGCATCAACGACCTGTTGGCATTGTTCAACTATTCGATGGTAAGAGTGGAACGCCATCAGGTGAGGAATGTCCTGCAACAATGTTGGAAACTGGGGCCTGCTCCCAATGCGTTGTCTTATTCCACTTACCAAATATCCGTGTTGCCGGGGCAGAAGTATTCCGCATCATCCAAGAAAGTGGGACGCTTTTATACCGTTACCCGTGAAAAGTTGAAAGACTACCGTTGAATTTGTTGAGTCTGATGAAACATAAGAAAGAACGTATGTATATGGCCTATATGATTCAACAACATCCTCAACAGATTTCAACGGAAAGTCTTGCCCACCAAAAGAGAAAGTCGGTTGCTGACAAATCCTCCCGATGTGAAGCATCCTCTTTTTTTCTTCCCTCTTTTTGTATTCCGCTCAACGGATTCAACAAAATCAACGGTGGAATCTGTTTCAGACATCACGACCATAATACCGGACGGTGTGACAGAAGTAGCAATAATGTATGGAGGGGTGGCAAGCGGTACCAAGATACGTATCATACGCATCTGTGGTGTGAAGTTCGCTGCCACCCCTCCCCATCAAAACAGAAACGCAGAATGATAACCAAAGTAAGATACAGCAAGAATCCGGGCAAGACCATCGACTACATCCTCAATCCCAAGAAAAGGGCACACGTAGTCATTGCCCGTGGAGTGAGTGGCCTTACTGATATTAGCATACTCACCGAAGACTTCAATCATCAGTGCGCATTGCATCCGTCACTAAAAATGAAAGCCGTACATATTCCAATCTCATTTCATGTCAATGACACGGCTATGCTTGAAGTTCATGCCGAAGAAATAATTGGAGATTGGATAAGGCACATGGAACGGCATGGCTATCGCTTTGACCAATTCATTGTCGGTCGCCATCACGACAAGGACGACAAGAATCCACACTTCCACTTTCTGGCCAACGTGGTGTTGGATGACGGCACACGCGCCAATCTTGCCAACATCGGAAAGGCGGCAAAGGAAGCATCCATTTCCGTAACGGAACAATGGGGGCTGACATCGGCCAATCATTGGAAGAGGATGCAAACGGGTGACAAGAAGGACACCAATAAAAATGAAAGTCGGACTGTAAAAATACATAACCACGGACACCAGAATTATACAGAATGGAACAGCAACCCTGCATCCAATGAGGACACCAATTATGATTTTGCAGCAAATAACGATGAAGAAACTGCAACGTCATCTATTAGTGGCAATTTGATGGAAGGCATAACTAAACTTATCGTTCAACCGACAGTTGTCCGAATAGGCACAGGCAGCGGCAGCAGCGATAACACGCTTGACCGTGATAAGAACAAAAACAAACAACGAAAAGGAGGACACAGAAGATGAAAACAGAAAATGGGAACAAACGCACCAAGCGCAAGGAAATACAGTTCAACGAAGTGGAATATGCCGTAGTTGAGCAGAAAGCCAATGCCGCACGGCTGTCTGTGGCAGCGTTCATCCGCGAAGCTGCATTAGGCAAAGAACTGTCAGCCGCACTCACCATAGAGGAGAGCGAGCGGATGAAACGCACAGCCAACATCAGCTATAAGATGCAAGTCAACCTCAATCAGATTGCACGGCTGGCTAACACCCACGGCTTACCTTTTGTAACAAACGCTATCCGAGAATACATCAACCGTACCAACGAATATTTCAAGACCGGCACATGGCGTGAAATGGATTTATCTGCCTATGAATCCGAGCAAAAACAGCGGGAACAACTTGCCGCAAAAGTACGTGAGCTTCAAGAGAAGAACACGGAATTACAGAAAGCGACGACCAACTATTACCTTTATACCGCCGAGGGTGAACGCCTTTTTAGCGAACGGCACAACTGCCGTATTTATCCCGACAACCGAGGTATCTACTGGCATTTCAAGGCTGCCGATTATCCGGCTTATACACTTCCTGCTGAAATCAGTCGGGCATATCTTAATCATGAGATTTCGATACGGGATGTGTATGTGTATTGGCGTAAGAATTGTCTTACATAAATGATTCATTATATAGATGGGAGAAACTTGGGGTTATTCACAAAATAAACCGTTTAGAAAAGTTCCTCCCATCAAGCTATAAGTGATTTATCTTATTTACAAAAATCTAATTCAGGGACAGTTAGCTTGTATTCCTTGTTGCAAATCTCAAATGAGACACATGGCATTCCATTTACTTTTTCCCATTTTTCTGAATGAAGAACATATAATTCGGCATAATATTCCCCATCATCTAAGTCAGAAAGTTTTTCCAATTCCTTATATGTTCTACATTTCGCATTTTGTGTTATTGATTCTTCAAATCCAATCTCTTTTACAAAATTCTGTCCTATTTGTTTGTGAATGGAAATTTTATAGTTATTCATATTTACCAAATAATTAATTTAACATTCTACAATAAAAATATGTATTATATGCCTTAATTTTTATTTAAGTCTAAATCCTCTGTTTTCCAACCGTCTTTTAAAGCTACCATTTCGTGCTTCTTTTACGAAAGATGGTACACGCAATTTTAAATATTGCATTAGTTCATCTGCCTTTTCTTGTACTTTAATATTCTTACTATTTATTCGGGTAATACCCCGGACAACATCTTTACTCTTGGCATAATCCAATTTTCTAAGTTCATCAACGAATTGTCCAATCAGTTTGTCAAATGAATACAATCCGCTTAAAACAGTATTATCACTCGTGTAATCTCCCAGTATATGAACATTATAAGCCATTGATGCGAGGAAATGAGAATAAACTCTATCTGTACCTCCGTGAGCAAAGCCAAAGACTTGTTCGGTTTTTTGAATGATAAGTTTATTTCGTCGTGCTTGCTCAGAACGCATTTTCGCCTTAAATACTCTTATATTGGATTCTATGTTCAAATCTTTTCGTTCACAATAACTCCGAATAAATATTTCCAGATCCGAACTCCACGGTTCTGCTTCATATGCCCAATGAAACAAAAGTCTATGCCTTCGAGGATGAGAAATATTTAAATCCTTATAATCTTGATCTAATTGTTTATGGAATTCCGAATTTGTATTGTCAATCATATCTGAACTTATATATTTAGTCCAACTCTGATTGCTCTTATTTTGTGCACGGCTAAATAATCTAGTACTGTATTCAAATCCTAAGACATCCATGATGTCTTCACAATGCTTAACAAACCCGCTATGAGCGTAGCCATCCAGCACTGAAAATAATAGAATAAGGGTAAATGCCCCTGCTTTCTGTATTATACTTGTTTTAGTCACTTTCTTTATCTTTTGAATCGTCATCCCCAGAGAAAAAGTCGCATATACCATTCCAAGTTCTTGACCACCACGATAGTTCGCTCGTTTTTGGAGTAGTATCTTTTGTATCTTCATCAGAAAGCCAACTTTTGATAGTTTTCCATATCTTCGCCCACCATGATTCTTTTTTCTCAATAATAGTACATTGATATTCGTCTTTACTTGCAATATTCGCAAAGACAGTTCTATCACCTACCGAATACAAATATGGCTTTAAATCTTTATCATCTGAATCATATTTATACATCAGGTTTATTCCGTTGGCAAAGACTATCCGTAAATAATAACCTTCTTGTTTAGTTGAATGATATGGTCTGTACCTAAGGCTATCACCTGAGAATTTTATTTTAGCACCATTGCTTTCACCTTTATTGATATAATCATTTCCCCATTCCTCACATTCTAAGTTCGTGTCATAGCTTTTGGGGGCATGGTCTTTGCAAAAGTCTATAATATCCTCAATATCATCATTCGATAAAGAGAACTCGCTCATTCGCGGCCATTCTTCTTTCCGTATTTTTTCATAATCAATATTTTTCTTTAGCATGAATACCTTATCGGGGATTAGGGTCTCAAAATACAAATATTTAAGGTCTTTGTTTGCCTTAAAACAATCTACATCTTCTATTTCATCCAAAGTCACTCCTTCAGTAAATGCAGTCCGTAGTTGTCGTATGGTAATCTTTTTTGCTTTATGGTTCTCTATGTAAATAGATATGTCGCCGACATTATAAGAAATACGTTCAGGTAAGATAATATGCAACTCATCATTTAGGTGAGTACCAATCCACAGATGATACCATTTCCTGTAACTGACATCATTAAAACTAATTATTTTAGAGATGTTTTCCCAAGCGTTTTCTTTCGCGTTAATCAGGAACGTTGTGTATGAATCAAAATTTATTCCAGAATTCTTACTAAATGAAGCCTGTATGTTTGTATTTAGAACTGGATATTTAGCCATCATCGGCAACAATTTGGCTGCGGCCATAAATAAAAGATTATGATCTGACGCATTAGGATCATCTATGCCCATCCGTATTAAATCCAATCCCTTTTCTTCGTTTTTCAATTCATACAGATATACCATTGCACATTGCAAAATAGCAGCACTATTGCTGGGAAGGTTTTGCAGTGCTATGTTTATTAATTGCTCCTTTTCTATATTTGATAAGTTTTTCTCATAAGACAGTCTTGTTAAAGCAATACAACCACTTTTCTCATCATATCTTAATATAGGAGCTTTCTTATACATGTTAAGATAAGTTGCAAAATTTGGCTTTGCCTTATCGTATTGTCCCAAATCTACATACCCCATCCCTAAATGGTAATAGTATTCAGCGATTTGTTCATATGTTTTGCGGTGGTCCTCAAGTAATCGAACACGTTTTGCTGCATCAGGCTCAGAAATATAGTCACTAAACAAATTTGCCGTAGCTTCCGTTAATCTGTCATTTTCGCTAAGATGGTATTTATTATAAAGACTGAAGACTATGCCCAAAGCTGTTTTCCGCACATCATTTATAGTATTCAAATCTTCTTTACGTAAATCCCACATAGCACGTAGTTCCTCTATATTCTGTTCCCCTTGCATAGTCTTATATTCTACGGCAGAGCGAGCAGCCGTAAGCAAAGTCTGAAAAGCGAGTTGATACCCCATTCCTGGTCCTGCGTTTCCTGTTAACAACATTGTTGGGTCTAAGGCATTGGATAGTGCCGCCCACTTCATATTATCTCTTTTTATGGACTGCAGCCGTCTGAGCAAAGCACGTTCCTCTTCCGTTATCTCAAATCTACTAACTGCGTCTAACAACTCTATCCTAAAATCATTGATTTCATATAGTCCTATTATTTGCTCCATTGTCAGGTTATTCAGCAGTTGATCAGATTCATGCTCAAGAACAGTCATGGATTTGTTATGGACAATATTTGTCAATGTCGTGATGCAATAATTCATTTGGGCAATGACCATGTCCTTATCGGATTGAGCAAATGTATAAGGGACATTGGAAAAGATTATAGCCAATGTCAGGGCAACAGCTTTCATGTAGGATGAGATTTTCATATTATCGCGCCTTTTATTGTCATTTAATCAAATGCTATTCCTTTTAATTCCGATCCAAAGACTTGCTCTATGGGAACAAAACGGGAACATCCTTAAAAGAAGAAAAGGATAAGTCGTTTGTTATCAACTACTTATCCTTTTGCCTCGTACCCAGACCCGGGGTCGAACCGGGATGGATGTTACTCCACTGGTGTTTGAGACCAGCGCGTCTACCGATTCCGCCATCTGGGCATTTGTTTTTCGTTTGCGTGTGCAAAGGTAAACATATTTTTCAATAGTGCAAGGAATACGGACAAAAAAGTTGAAAAAAAGTTTTCTAACACTATTTAGAATCCTTTTCGGGGGTTTCTTACAAAATAAACCCTATCTTAGCATCAAACTTTAATGCCAGCATTAACCATGGACAGTAAAAATTTTTATTGCATCATCATGGCCGGAGGAACCGGGCGTCGGTTCTGGCCATACAGCCGGAAAGCCTTACCCAAACAATTTCTAGACTTTTTTGGAACTGGCCAGACACTCTTGCAGCAAACTTACGAAAGATATAAGCAGATTCTTCCTGCTGAGAATATTTTCATTACGACTAACCAGCATTACAGAGAACTGGTACTTAACTCGCTTCCCGGGTTCAGCGAATCTAACCTGATTGTGGAAGAGGAACACCGGAATACGGCACCTGCCATTGCATACGCATCGTATGTCATTCAAAAAATCAATCCGGATGCCAGCATCGTAGTAGCTCCTTCCGATCACTTGATTCTAAAAATGGATGAGTTCAAACAGGACATCTTGAAGTCGCTGGAATTTGCATCCCACTCGGACAAGCTCCTGACATTGGGCATCAAGCCCAGCTATCCGGAAACGGGTTATGGATATATTCAGGTTTCCGAAGAAAAAGAAGAAGATTTTTACAAAGTCAAGACATTCATCGAGAAGCCGTTACGGGAATTTGCCGAGGTATTTGTACAAAGCAATGAGTTCTACTGGAATTCCGGCATCTTTGTATGGCACGTCAAAACGATAATGAAGGCATTCCATGAAATGATGGCGGAAGTATGTCCGCAAGTGGAATGTGACATGCCGAAATTCAGTACCTGCCCCAACAGCTCCATTGATTATAGCATCATGGAAAAGGCAGACAATGTATATGTACTGCTTTGTGACTTCGGGTGGGCAGACATAGGTACATGGGATGCATTGTATGATGCTTCTCCCAAAGATGAAAATCAGAATGTGACGACGCACAGTAATGCGTTGCTATATAACTGCAAAGACAATATCATCATGACTCCCAAAGATAAATTAGTGGTTGTACAAGACTTGGAAGGGTATCTGGTGGCAGAACAAGGGAATGCCCTGCTCATCTGCAAAAAGGATGACCAAAATGCTATCCGGAAATTTGTCAACGATGCAGAAATGAAATTTGGTGAGCTGTATTCATGAGTTACAGTAAACCTTCTCACACATAAAAAGAATGGCTTGTCTTTCCACAAACAGAGAGACAGGCCATTCTTTTTATAGCGACCCAACTTAATACTCAAAGGTAATTCCCAACGTAGGGAGTAACGTTCCACTCTCCTGCCGGATGGATTTCATGACATATCGCTGCTCACTCAGCGGTGCGGAAGGATTTTCAATCTGTCCCGTACTCATCAGGGCATCGGGCTGACGCAGCTTGCTGGCTGTAATGTTCTGGATGTCGAGATAAAAGCCTAACATACATTTCTTCAGATAGAAGGTTTTATCTACCCGCACATCCAGTTGTCCGAAGACCGGCAAACGCTCCTGATTATAGCGGCTATAATCATAGTAAGCACGTCCCTGCACATTCCAAGCTTCCACCAGCGAAGATTTTTCCACATCGTAAGGCGTATAAGGGGATCCACCTATGCAACTGACTTTAGCTCCTAGACTCCAATGCTTGGGAAAGTTATAGGTTCCACTCATATTCAGAATAAAACGATTATCCCAGGCGGAAGGTACATAGCTTCCTTGCTCGCCATCCTTGAATTCACTCTTGAAAATGGTCAGCGAGGAAGAAAGATTCAGCTTCTGGGTTAACAGCCATTTGAACATCAGTTCCACCCCGTACGAGCGACCTTTTGCTTCGGAAGAGAGTGCTTCATTTCCAATGGTTCCATAATCATTTCCTTTGCAGGAGAGTGGTATCTGGTCGGACAAGGAGAAAGGCATGTGTCCATATAATTTATAGAAGCCTTCCACTGACAGCTCCATATTTTCATTGGGTGTCCATGACAATCCCAGACTTTCCTGTGACACGGAGATGTAATCCAAGTGACGGTTGACATACTCTCCTTCTTCCCCTTTGAAGCCTAAGGCGGTATAAGAAGGAAGCTGATAATACAGTCCCACATGACCACTCAAAGTAAGCCCCTCAATCAACCGGTAGGATACTGATAAACGGGGGGAAAGCTGACGCCACAATTCCTTCATTTTATCGCTATAGTTATTTCCGTCGGTACGTACGCCCATGGAAGCCGTGAAACTTTTATCAGGAGCGGCATAATCGACTGAGGCAAACATTCCCCAACGCCAGAGAGACAAATCGGTATGGTAATCATATTCCCGCAGGGCATTGGCAAAGACCTTGCGGTATTCATTACTCTTGTAACGGGAGTAATTCAGGTCGAACCCGGCTTTTACTTTCCACACGCTCCATGAAGAGGTGTTTTCCATACGCAATTTGGTTTCCTGCTCGATAGAGCCCAGCCGCAGTGTCAGATTTTCTTCACTGCTTTCGTCATTGTCGCGATATTTTACATTCCGGTTGTTCAGATAGCTTTGACTTAATACGATTGACTGCACATGCCGCTGGGAATAATGACGATACACACCTCCCACGGTATAGGTTTCCTGATTGATTTCGGGAAGGTAACTGAGCATATATTCGGCATCTTCTCCTTCAATCCCCAAATTGAGTTTCATGCGGTCAATTCCTCCAAGACCAAGCAAACTCAGTTCGTTGTGGCTGTTAAAACGGGTTTTAATTTTAAAGGAAGCATCGGTATAGGCCGGAAGGAAAGGCAGACCCAGGATTTTAAACAATGCTTGCAAATAAGACTGGCGTACCGACACCAAATAAGAAGTCTTGTTGCCAATATGTCCGTTGGAACTGAGCGAAACCTCTGAGGCACCTAAAGTTGCTTTCAGGGAATTGCGCTCCATATCTCCATCACGCAGACTAAAGTCGAGCACACTACTCAACGCATTACCTTTATCGGCTGGGAATGCCCCGCTGTAAAACTTCACACTACGAATCAAATCAGCATCAATCAGCCCGACAGGACCTCCGGAAGCTCCTTGTGTACTGAAGTGATTGATATTCGGTATCTCTACCCCATCCAGGTAGAAACGGTTTTCGGAAGGACCACCTCCCCGCACAATCAGGTCATTGCGATAGCCTATAGGAGAAAAGGCTACCCCCGGATAATTTTGTACAACTTTCGAAATATCCCGGTTGGCACCCGGAGCTTTTTCAATCTCCTGCAAACCAATCACCCGAAGGCTGACAGGACTCTCCGGTACTTTCTGAAAAGGAGAAGCTGTCACAACCACCTCATTCAACGACGCATTTTCTTCCTCCAGTTCAATCTGTACATAAGGCGTCACGTGGTTCACCCGATATTCCGGAGTCAATTCTGTTTTATACCCAAGGAAAGAAGCTTGCAGACGGTAAATACCCGGTGGCACCTGAGTGATGAGAAAATTTCCGTTGGCATCGGTAGAAGCCCCGATACCCAATCCCACTACGAGCACATTCACAAACTCCAACGGCTGACGGGTAGACTTGTCAATCACTACTCCTTTTATCTGATATTCAGCTGCAAAAACATTCCAGCACAGACAGCAAAGAAGAATAAAGAAAGAAATTCGTCTAATACACATAGGCTACAATTCTAAAAGAAAACAGGCATGGTTTTCATGGAATCTGTCCAACTGAAAACCACGCCTGAAAATACGAAGAATCCTTTATATCAAAGGTATTTTTGAGAAGAAAATTATTTGCTTTCGGCTTTCCAAGCAGAATTTATTGCATTGGCAATTTCAGTAAATTCTTCCTGAGAAAGTTTAAGTTTCGGATTAGAGAACAACATGTCTGATTCTTTCTGGATAGGAATCAGGTGAATGTGTGCATGAGGAACTTCCAAACCAATCACAGCCTCACCTACTTTCTTGCAAGGGAAAGCTTTCTGGATAGCCAGCGCCACATGCTTGGCAAACACATGCATCTGAGCCAGCTCCTCATCGCTTAAATCGTAGATATAGTCTACTTCCCGCTTGGGAACTACCAGCGTATGTCCTTTCACCAAAGGATTGATGTCAAGAAACGCATAAAAATTGGCATCTTCGGCTACCTTGTAGCTCGGAATTTCGCCCGCAATGATTTTACTGAATATTGTTGCCATATTGTTTAGATATTAAATAAGGCAAGCCCGCCAAAGCGGACCTGCCTTATACATTAAAATGATATACCCATAATTTCCAAAGAGATCTTTCCCTGTGGAATAGTGATTTCTGCTACATCGCCTACCTTCTTTCCTAACAAGCCCTGCGCAATCGGTGTATTCACTGAAATCTTACCCTGCTTCAGGTTTGCTTCACTTTCTGATACGATAGTGTAAGCCATCTTCATACCTGTTTTCACATTTTTCAGTTCCACACGGCTCAAAATCTGCACAGTGTCGGTCTTCAGTTTAGATGTATCAATAATCTTGGCATCACCGATGGTTGCCTTTAACTGGTTGATTTTCATTTCCAGCAAGCCTTGTGCCTCTTTTGCAGCATCGTATTCTGCATTCTCTGACAAATCGCCTTTATCACGTGCTTCTGCAATAGCAGCCACAATCTTCGGACGTTCCACCGATTCCAAATGTTTCAATTCAGCTACCAGCTTCTGATAGCCTTCTTCTGACATGTAAGCCATAATTTTTCTCCTTAAATATTCGTTATTAAATTATTTATTTTCAACAAAAGTAAAGGGCTGTCCAAAATAAGAACCGTTTATCACAAAAGTAAAGTCATTCTGAACGAAGAGTGAACCCTCCACAGGATGGGAAACAAACGGGTTCTTCACTTTGTTCAGAATGACAATCTGACAAATCAATTTTTATTTTGATACAGCCTCTCTTTCTCAGAGTCTTATATCTTGCGACAAAGATAAATCTTTTTACAATACCAGTCAAGTTTATCCGTACATGCTTTTCAACATGTTACAACAAATTCTTGATGGCTTCTTCCATATTTGTCTTTTCCTCCACACGCAAGCTTAACTCGTTATTACGGTTAACCAGGAATGCAGTAGGCAACTGGGTTACACCGTACAAGCTAAGATAGGTAGAATAAGGTCCTTGCGGGTCGCGGACACATATCCAGGGAAGATTATCTGCAGCTGTCTTCCAGAAATGTTCGTCTGCATCCAAAGAAATCTGATAAATCACCAGTCCCTGAGAAGCATATTTGTTATACAATTCACGCAAAGCTAAGTTACGCACTCCCGAAGCAGCAGAAGAATAGGCTGTAAAATCAATCAAGACAACTTTACCTTTCAAGTCTGTCAGGCGATGTGTCTTACCGTTCAAGTCCTTCAGCTCAATATCAATGATAGAAGCTTCCTGAATCTTGTCAGCCGGAAGTGTCACATCTTTTACCTGGGGCGTACGGGTATTCTTCATACCTTTTATTACCATATTATAAAGGTTGCGTGAACGGTCGGCATGAGGATACAAGTTGTTCAAACTGGTAGCTACTGCCGCAAAGCATTTCACATCTTCCTTACTGGTCAGTGGGTCAAAAATCATATAGCCGTTCAACTGCTGGAACAAAGCAAAATAAGCGTATGCCTTGTTAGGAGCTGCAAAAATATAATTGCGCTTTACCTGATCTTTATATGCATTTACCAATGAGAACAGACTGTCTTGAGCTACTCCGGCAGGAAGTCCGGACTGTCCTAATTTATTCACCTGCTCCTGCAAGTTTGCCTGAAGCAGTACCAGTTCCTTTATCTTCTGGTTATTTTCTGAACCCTCCACCTGATAAGCGGTAGCAAAACCGGAATTATCGGCTTTCACTGTTACAGTTTCAGTAGAGTCAACAGAGAAATTAATCACCTGATTATCCAGTCGAAGCCGATAAAAATCAGGAGAATCCGGGCGAGCACCCGAAAAGTGAAACGTTCCACTCTCATCCAACTTGACAGAATCGACTTTTACTATACCTTCCAGGCTGGTATGCTCCAGATACAGCATCTTGTCGGCTGCACCCGATACCGTTCCCTCTACCTTGAAAGCAGGCTCATTGTGACATGCCATCAGTCCGGCCGACAGCAATGCCGTTAACAGATAAGTATTTCTTCTCATACCTGATTTTCTTTAATCTCACATTCTTATGTAAATTCAAGGTGCAAAGATACGGCTTTTCATGACGTCACAAAGTTTTTAAAAGATAAATCCATCATCCAACCGACGAAAACCGTTGTTTTTACGACAAATTATTATATAAAAAGCACTTCATACTGAAACTTTTACATAAATACCCGCTTTTATCCATAATAAAACATTATCTTTGTGCGCTTTTTTAGATGAAATAATATTAAATCAATTTTTATGATCAATCCTATTGTTAAGACGATCGAGCTGAATGATGGAAGAACCATCACACTCGAAACGGGAAAGCTGGCAAAACAGGCAGATGGTGCTGTTATGCTACGCATGGGTAACACCATGTTGCTGGCTACTGTTTGTGCAGCAAAAGATGCAGTTCCCGGTACAGATTTTATGCCTCTCCAGGTAGAGTACAGAGAAAAATACTCCGCATTCGGACGTTTCCCCGGTGGCTTTACCAAACGTGAAGGAAAGGCTTCAGATTACGAAATCCTCACTTGCCGTCTGGTAGACCGCGCATTGCGCCCTCTGTTCCCGGACAATTATCATGCTGAAGTTTACGTAAATATCATACTTTATTCTGCTGATGGCGTAGATATGCCGGATGCACTGGCTGGTCTGGCTGCTTCTGCCGCACTGGCTGTTTCTGACATTCCGTTCGGAGGTCCGATTTCTGAAGTACGTGTAGCACGTATCGACGGTCAGTTCGTCATCAACCCGACATTCGAAGCACTGGAACGTGCTGACATGGACATCATGGTTGCTGCTACTTATGAAAACATCATGATGGTAGAAGGCGAAATGAAGGAAGTTTCTGAACAAGACTTGCTGGAAGCCATGAAGTTTGCTCACGAAGCAATCAAGGTTCACTGCAAGGCTCAGATGGAACTGATGGAAGAAGTCGGCAAGACTGTAAAACGCGAATATTGTCACGAAGAAAATGACGAAGACCTGCGCAAGGCTGTACACGATGCTTGCTACGAAAAAGCATACGCCATTGCAAAATCAGGCAACAAGAACAAACACGAAAGAGGAGATGCTTTCGATGCTGTTTGCGAAGAATTCAAGGCTCAGTTCTCTGAAGAAGAACTGGAAGAAAAGGGTCCGATGATTGACCGCTACTATCACGACGTAGAAAAAGAAGCAATGCGTCGTTGTATCCTTGATGAAGGCAAACGTCTGGACGGTCGTTCTACTACAGAAATCCGTCCTATCTGGTGCGAAACCAGTCCGCTGCCAGGTCCTCACGGTTCTTCTATCTTTACTCGTGGTGAAACTCAGTCTTTAAGTACTGTTACCCTGGGTACAAAGATGGACGAAAAGATTGTAGACGATGTACTCGACCAGCACAAAGAACGCTTCCTGCTTCACTATAACTTCCCTCCTTTCTCTACAGGAGAAGCAAAAGCACAGCGTGGCGTAGGCCGTCGTGAAATTGGTCACGGTCACCTGGCATGGCGTGCATTGAAAGGACAGATTCCGGCAGATTATCCTTACTGCGTACGCGTAGTTTCTGATATTCTGGAATCTAACGGTTCTTCTTCTATGGCTACAGTTTGTGCCGGAACATTGGCTTTGATGGATGCAGGTGTACCTATCAAGAAGCCGGTTTCAGGTATTGCGATGGGATTGATCAAGAATGCCGGCGAAGATAAATACGCTGTATTGTCAGATATTTTGGGAGACGAAGACCACCTGGGTGACATGGACTTCAAGGTTACAGGTACACGCGACGGTATCACAGCTACTCAGATGGATATCAAGTGTGACGGTCTGACTTATGATATTCTGGAAAAAGCATTGATGCAGGCTAAACAAGGACGTGAATACATCCTTGGCAAACTGACTGAATGCATTGCAGAACCTCGTGCAGAACTCAAGCCTCATGCTCCACGCATTGAAACTCTGACTATTCCGAAAGAATTCATCGGAGCTGTAATCGGCCCGGGCGGAAAGATTATCCAGGGTATGCAGGAAGAAACCGGTGCTACTATCACTATTGAAGAAGTAGACGGTGCAGGCCGCATCGAAATTGCAGGCACAAACAAGAAATGCATCGACGATGCAATGCGTATGATTAAGGCTATCGTAGCTGTTCCTGAAGTAGGTGAAGTATACACTGGTAAGGTTCGCTCTATCATGCCTTACGGTGCATTCGTAGAATTCCTGCCGGGAAAAGACGGATTGTTGCACATCTCTGAAATCGACTGGAAACGCTTTGAAACAATCGAAGAAACCGGATTGAAAGAAGGTGATGAAATTGAAGTGAAGCTGCTGGACATCGACCCGAAAACTGGTAAGTTCAAGCTGTCACACAAGGTATTGCTTCCGAAACCGGAAGGAATGACTGAAAATCATCCGAAGCGCGAACGTCGTCCGCAGAACAACCACAAGGATAAAGAATAATCTACTTATATATCCTTTAACCCTAAAGGCTGCCCTCACCGGCAGCCTTTTTTATTTGATACCACCACACACAAAAAGAAATTTTTAACATCCCTCCTGAACCATTCTGTTTTTATTTTCGTACTTTTGGGTAAATGAACTTTAAATAGCTATATTATGAACGCAAATCCTGTATTCAGTTTGCACATCCCGACCAAAATTTTGTTCGGATGCGGAGAGTTAAGAAAGTTGGCGACAGAAAAGTTACCCGGCAAGAAAGCCCTGATTGTCATCTCGTCAGGAACCTCCATGAAGAAATACGGCTACCTCGACAAAGTCGTTGAACTGTTGCAAGAAAACAATACGGAATCTGTTGTCTATGACAAGATTCTGCCCAACCCGATTAAATCGCACGTAATGGAAGCAGCTTCTGTCTGTCGTGAACAGAAATGCGATTTCATCGTCGGACTTGGCGGAGGAAGCAGCATTGACTCTGCAAAAGCCATTGCCGTCATGGCCTGCAACGACGGAGATTACTGGGATTACATCCCGGCAGGCAGCGGAAAAGGACGCCCTGTAACCAAAGCATTGCCCGTAATTGCCATTCCTACCACTGCAGGAACAGGCACGGAAGCTGACCCGTGGAGCGTGATTACCAATGAAGAAGCAAAAGAGAAAATCGGCTTCGGAAGCACACTGACCTTCCCTGTACTTTCTATTATTGATCCGGAATTGATGGTTTCCATCCCTCCGCATCTTACAGCTTATCAGGGATTTGACGCCTTCTTCCATGCAGCCGAAGGTTTCTTAGCAAACTGTGCCACTCCTATCAGCGACTTGTATGCCCTTGAAGCCATTCGTTTATTGTACAAATACCTTCCGGTAGCTGTAAAAGACGGACGTAACCTCAAGGCACGCGCTAAAGTAGCATGGGCCAGCACATTGGCCGGACTGGTAGAAGCCACTTCCTGCTGCATTTCCGAACACTCAATGGAGCACGCCATGAGTGCCTTCCATCCGGAACTACCGCACGGCGCCGGACTGATTGCCATCAGCGAAGCATATTTCGAAACATTCCGTAACGACTGCATGAAACGTTACATGAAAATGGCCGAAATCATGACTCAGCAAAAGAGTAACCGTCCCAGCGATTTTATTGATGCACTGGTACGCATGCAGAAAGAATGCAACGTATACCAATTGAAGTTGAGCGACTGGGGAGTGAAAGAAGAAGAACTTCCTCTCATGGTACAAAACGCACGCGACACCATGGGTTCATTGTTTACCCTCGACCCGCGTCCGTTGACCGACGAAGAAGTGTTACAGATTTATCAGAAATCTTTCCGATAAATACCGGAGTCAGATACAAAAAAAGGAGGAATGTTTGTTCCTCCTTTTTTTGTATCTCAGTTTTAAAACGTTTAAACCTGTGCCATAGCCTGTTCCAGGTCGGCAATAATATCGTTGACATTTTCAATACCGACAGACAAGCGAATCAAATCAGGAGCCACACCCGCTTCAATCAACTGTTCATCTGTCAACTGACGATGTGTATGGCTGGCCGGATGCAACACACAAGTACGTGCATCTGCCACGTGAGTCACAATACAAGCCAACTTCAGACTATCCATAAATTTGATAGCCTCTTCACGAGTTCCTTCCAGACCGAAAGCAATCACGCCACAAGAACCGTTAGGCATATATTTCTGAGCCAGTTCATAATACTTGTTGCTCTTCAATCCGCAATAGTTTACCCATTTCACTTTCGGATTTGCTTCCAGCCATTCCGCTATTTTCTGCGCATTTTCACAATGACGCGGCACACGCAAATGCAATGTTTCCAGTCCCAGGTTCAACAGGAACGCATTCTCCGGTGACTGTATAGAACCCAAGTCGCGCATCAGCTGAGCAGTAGCCTTCGTCATATAAGCCATCTTCCCAAAAGCCTTTGTGTAAGTAAGGCCATGATAAGACTCATCGGGCTGTGTCAATCCCGGGAATTTGTCGGCATGTGCATCCCAGTCAAAATTACCGCTATCTACAATGGCACCTCCTACACAAGTGGCATGTCCATCCATGTATTTCGTAGTAGAATGTGTCACGATGTCTGCTCCCCATTCGAAAGGACGGCAGTTAATCGGAGTAGCAAAAGTATTATCCACAATCAAAGGCACTCCGTGTTTATGGGCAATACGGGCAAATTTCTCAATATCGAGCACATTGATACCCGGATTAGAGATTGTTTCACCGAACAAACATTTAGTATTCGGACGGAAAGCCTTTTCTATTTCTTCTTCCGGAGCATCCGCATCAATAAAGGTACACTCAATACCCAGTTTCTTCATCGTTACAGCGAACAGATTGAATGTACCTCCATAAATGGTAGATGAGCAGACAAAATGGTCGCCTGCCTCGCAAATATTAAATACGGCATAGAAGTTAGCAGCCTGACCCGATGAAGTCAGCATAGCTCCTACACCTCCTTCCAATGCCGCAATCTTGGCAGCTACGGCATCATTCGTCGGGTTCTGCAAGCGAGTATAAAAATAGCCGCTGTCTTCCAAATCGAAAAGACGAGCCATCTGTTCACTGGTATCATACTTAAACGTTGTACTTTGATAAATAGGCAATACACGAGGTTCTCCTTTTTTCGGAGTCCATCCAGCCTGTACACAAAGTGTCTCTTTGTTGAATTTCTGTTCCATCTTATATAATATTATTTATCTACAAATCATTCTGACGGACAAAAGTAAGAAATATTCCACCATTGATAGCAGATTTATGAAAAAAAGATGTACATTTGACGAAAACTTAAAAGCATTACTATGAACGCAGAATTCCAATTCAAGCACGAAATCCCTGTACAAATCCGTTTCAGCGATGTAGACCAATACGGTCACATGAACAATTCCGTCTACTTTTCCTTGTACGACCTGGCGAAAACCTCTTATTTTCGCGATGTATTTGGAGCTGAAGAATGCAATAAATTCAGTGTGGTAGTGGTCAACATCAATGCTGACTTTCTGGCCCCCGTTTTCTTCTCGGATGAACTGGTCATTGAAACAACCGTCATTCACCTGGGACACAAAAGCTTCACGATGCTGCAACGTGCATTCAACAAAGCCAGCGGTGTGCTGAAATGTCAATGCCGTACCGTACTGGTAGGATACGACAACCTGACCAAAGAGCCTATCGAAATTCCAGCAGACTACAAGCAAGCTATCTGCGATTACGAAGGCAAGACTTTAAGCGAACTATCGCAACCTTTACAATAAAGAAATCCTGCCGTTAGGGCAGGATTTCTTATGTTTATATAAACAAAGTTTATTCTTCCGTATTCTCTTCCATCTTCCGTTTCACAAACTTGATTTTCAAGTTGGCTTCTTTCTGTTCTTTCTTGATTTCTTCGATGGCAGACAACACACGTGCCAGCTCACTCAGTTCTGCGACTGCCTTCACATCATTCGGATGCATTACTGTCTTATAATTCCGGTCACCGATAAATTCCAGACGGATGTTTTTCTTATCACGATTGGCAACCAGAAATGCAATCACCCCTCCGTCATTACCCAGTTTATAGTCGGCCTTTTCTACCGGACGTCCTAAGTCTGTAGTTTCATAACTATCTATTGACGTAGGAGTCTCTGCAAAAGTATCATCCACAGAAACCTTTACAGCCGTATGATGAATACTTCCTCCCGCACAATAAATAGAGGTTAGCGACATCTCGCCTAATTCGCTCACCTGCGCACGCAAGAACGAACGGCCGATGTTTTTTTCGACCACCTGAGTAGGATAGAAATAATTTCCTACTTCCTGATAGGCCGTATCCTTCTCCAGCACAAACTTTCCCTTGATGGAGTCAAGCGCAGCCTGCTTCACCGTCATCATGCTGTCCAGATAAGCCAAAGTCTTGGTCTGTTCTGCCAGGTCAATCTGCTGCATCAGCTTGATACCCGCCTTGCGCACTTCAAATGCCTTGGGATACAGGGTACGAATACTATCTATCTGCAATTTAGCCAGGCTGTACTCACCTGCCGCATACGCAGCTTCCGCGCGCTGAAACAACTGGCCAGCCTGCTTCTCACCGTTCTGGCAAGCAGAAAGTGCCAGTGCCATCGGAACGAGCAATAATCCTATCTTTTTCATACGTTTATCTATCATTCTATGCAGGCAAAAATACAACTATTTTCGGAACTCCTCCGCACATTCCTGCTTTTTTCCATGCTTTTTCTATGTTTCTCCGACAAAAAGGCCAGCACCTCAGACTGGAGTGAACTTCTTTTTCCTCCGACATATTTTTCCACAGCCTCCAGCATATTCTTCAAAATCCTCCGGAATATTCTCTGTTTCACAGTGTGGAATTTATATTTCACACTGTAAAATATGTATCCCACACTGTGGTTTTTGTATCCCACAGTGTGAAACAGAGAATTTGTCAAGAAATTTCATCTTTTATACAAGGGAGTTTAGAAAAATTCCTTCTCCACTTCAGACTTTTACTCCTGTCCGAAAACGGCTGCACGATTTCAAGCAAGCGGCAAAAAATGGACAAAGGGATTTTTTTTTGTAACTTTGCGGCAAATTGAAAAAATGCATACAATGGAACTGAAAGAACACTTCGCTGGCAGAATTTTTAGTCTGATATCAGAAACGGCCGATGAGCTGGGACTGGAATGCTATGTCGTAGGTGGATATGTAAGAGATATTTTCCTGAACAGACCTTCCAAGGACATAGATGTAGTGGTGGTAGGAAGCGGAATTGAAATGGCTCAGGCTTTTGGCAAGAAGCTGGGACGAGGTGCGCATGTATCTGTTTTCAAGAACTTCGGCACGGCACAAGTCAAGTTCAAGGATACGGAAGTGGAGTTTGTGGGTGCACGCAAGGAGTCGTATAGCCACGACAGCCGCAAGCCGATAGTGGAAGACGGCACGCTGGAAGATGACCAGAACCGCAGAGACTTCACCATCAATGCCATGGCAGTCTGCCTGAACAAGGCACGTTTCGGAGAACTGGTGGACCCCTTCGGCGGACTGGATGACCTGAAGGAACGTACCATCCGTACTCCGCTTGATCCGGACATCACGTTCAGCGACGACCCGCTGCGCATGATGCGCTGCATACGTTTTGCCACGCAATTGAATTTCTATATAGACGATGAAACGTTCGAAGCACTGGAGCGCAACAAGGAACGCATCAAGATTATCTCGCGCGAACGTATCGCCGACGAATTGAACAAGATTTTGCTGTCACCTGTGCCTTCAAAGGGCTTTATCGACCTGGACCGCTGCGGACTGCTGGAACTGATTTTCCCGGAACTGGTGGCACTGCAGGGAGTGGAAGTGCGCAACGGACGCGGTCACAAAGACAATTTCTACCACACGCTTGAAGTGGTGGATAATATTTCACGCGTAAGTAATGACTTGTGGCTGCGCTGGGCTACCCTGCTGCACGATATTGGCAAACCGAGAACCAAACGCTGGGAACCTAAGGCGGGATGGACCTTCCATAACCACAATTTCATCGGTGAGAAAATGATTCCGGAAATCTTCCGCAAGATGAAGCTTCCGATGAACGAGAAAATGAAGTACGTACAGAAACTCGTCGGTCTGCACATGCGTCCGATTGTGATTGCCGATGAAGAAGTGACCGACTCGGCCGTACGCCGCCTGCTCTTCGAAGCCGGTGATGACATCGATGACCTGATGATGCTTTGCGAAGCAGACATTACTTCCAAAAACGAAGCCCGCAAGCAACGCTTCCTGGATAACTTCAAACTGGTACGCCAGAAGCTGAAAGATTTGGAAGAAAAAGACCGTATCCGGAACTTCCAACCGCCCGTAGACGGAGCCGAAATCATGCAGGTATTCAATTTGCAGCCTTGCCGTGAAATCGGAAGCCTGAAAAGCTCTATCAAGGATGCCATTCTGGATGGTGCCATTCCAAACGAGCACGATGCCGCCTTTGAATATATGCTGAAAAAGGCGGAACAGATGGGCTTGAAGCCTGTAAATCTGCCTGAAAAGAAATAACCCAACCTCATCTTCCGGAACTTCTGTCAGCCTATTCTGACGGAAATTCCGGAGAATTTTTCCTGCATACTTTTAGTGAGCAGATAAGCTATAAAAATATTTCAAGATTTTCAATATCAGGCAGGCATTATAAATTAGAGTTTTCCACTTTACCACTCTACAGCATAATACAGCGCATATTTCATCATTAAAAGTTTCCCGAATTTAGAAACATCCGAAAAATCTCATTTTTTATTTTTCTTCCAAATCTCTATCTTTGTCTTGCTTTTCAAAAGGTAACCTAACCGTTTCAAAAGGGAATGCCGTGGAAATCGGCAACAGTACCTGCTGCTGTGATTCTTGCGTAAACCTGGACATGCATTGCAAGCCACTGTGAATAGAACTCATGGGAAGGCGTCTGTGGGGAAAGATCAGTCAGAAGACCTGCCCGGAAAAGCACAAGTATAATTTATGTTTTACCTCATTTAACTGAAAGAAATGAATTTGACAGAAATCCGCATCATCAAACGCGACGGAAAGCAGGAAAACTTTTCAGCCGCTAAAATCACCAACGCCATCGGAAAGGCTTTCGAAGCAACCGGTATTCCTCAGCAGAGAGAGGAACTGGACCTGATTACCCGGCAGGTGGTGTCACACTTCTCACAGCCTACCATCGGTGTGGAAGAAATTCAGGACCTCGTGGAAAACGAATTAATGAAGGTGCAGCCGGAAGTGGCCAAGAAATACATTATCTACCGACAGTGGAGAAATACGGAAAGAGACCGGAAAACGCACATCAAGCATATCATGGACGGTATTGTGGCCATCGACAAGAATGATGTAAACCTGAGCAATGCCAACATGTCAAGTCATACACCGGCCGGACAGATGATGACTTTTGCTTCAGAAATCACCAAGGACTATACTTACAAATATCTTCTTCCGAAAAAATATGCAGAAGCACATCAGATGGGTGACATACACATCCACGACCTGGATTATTATCCCACAAAGACGACTACCTGCATACAGTATGACTTAGATGACTTGTTCGAACGCGGATTTCACACCAAGAACGGAAGCATCCGTACGCCGCAGTCCATCCAGAGTTACGCTACACTGGCTACCATCATTTTCCAGACGAACCAGAATGAACAGCACGGAGGACAGGCAATTCCGGCCTTCGACTTTTTCATGGCCAAGGGAGTGCTGAAAAGTTTCCAGAAAATCATGGCTACTCATTTAGGATTGCTGCTCGACATCAAAGGATACACAACGGACGAAAAAGAAATCCTGAAAGGGATACGTGTGCATTTCCACAGCATCGCTCCTAACGAAGAGACTGAAAAGGCTTACTTGAATTCTTTGCAAGCGGAAGGCATCGACCTGACTGCAGACGAATTGAAGTACGTACTCCGCAAAACATTGGCACAAACCCGCAAGGATACGCATCAGGCCATGGAGGGCTTTATCCACAACTTGAACACCATGCATTCCAGAGGAGGTAATCAGGTGGTTTTCAGTTCTATCAATTACGGTACGGATACCTCGGCAGAAGGAAGAATGGTAATTCAGGAATTATTGAAGGCTACCATCGAAGGCTTGGGAAATCATGGAGAAGTTCCGGTCTTCCCTATCCAGATTTTTAAGGTGAAAGACGGAGTGAGCTATTCCGAAGCCGATTATCAACTGGCTATGAAAGATTTTGAAGCTGCTCTCTCAGGGGATGTGAAGTTTGAATGTCCGAATTTCGACCTCTTCCTGCAAGCATGTCGTACGACGGCCAAAGCGTTGTTCCCGAACTTTATGTTCCTGGATACTCCGTTCAACAAACACGAGAAATGGAGTGCTGACGACCCGAAACGTTACCGTTACGAACTGGCAACCATGGGGTGCCGTACACGCGTATTCGAGAACTTGAATGGAGAAAAGACTTCATTGGGAAGAGGTAACCTTTCATTCACGACCATGAACCTGCCTCGCCTGGCCATAGAAGCCCACCGGAAAGCAGAAAGTCTGACTAACGAGACTCCGGAAGGCAAACTCCAGAAAGCGAAGGAATTTTTCCTTCAGTCGGTACACTCCATGGCTGAATTCATCGCAGAGCAACTATATACCCGTTACCAGTATCAGCGTACCGCTCTTGCACGTCAGTTCCCGTTCATGATGGGCAATAATGTATGGAAAGGTGGAGGGGCCCTTCATCCCAACGAAGAAGTGGGAGATGTGTTGAAACAAGGTACTTTAGGTATCGGTTTTATCGGAGGACACAATGCCATGATGGCATTATACGGCCAAGGACATGGACACAACCAGAAGGCGTGGAACACACTTTACGAAGCTATTGAAGAGATGAACAAGGTGACCGAAGACTACAAAAAGAAATACGGCTTGAATTATTCGGTACTGGCAACTCCTGCCGAAGGATTATCCGGCAGATTTACCCGTATGGACAAACGGAAATATGGAATCATTGAAGGGGTAAACGACCGTGATTATTATGTCAACTCCTTCCATGTGGACGTGAAAGAACCAATTACCATTGTCGAGAAAATCAAACGTGAGGCTCCTTTCCATGCACTGACACGTGGCGGACACATCACTTACGTAGAGCTGGATGGCGAAGCGCAGAAAAACGTAAAGGCCATTGCGAAGATTGTAAAGGTGATGCACGACGAACAGATTGGCTACGGTTCTATCAACCACCCGGTAGATACTTGTCACGATTGTGGCTACAAGGGAGTCATCTACAGCCGTTGTCCAGTATGCAACAGTGAGAATATCCTGCGCATGCGCCGTATCACCGGTTACCTGACAGGCGACCTTAGCAGCTGGAACTCTGCCAAGAGAGCGGAAGAGCACGACCGTGTAAAGCATGCATAAGCCGAACGGAAACATACATGTTACATTATTTATATACATATCCTGAAACAATTGTCGACGGTGAGGGCATCCGGTATTCCATCTATCTGGCTGGATGTTCCCATCGCTGCAAGGGATGTCACAATCCGGAATCATGGAATCCGAAGGCTGGCAAACCTCTTACGCAGGAGGTGCTGGAGCAAATCATTCAGGAAATCAATGCCAATCCTCTGCTGGACGGAGTAACTTTCTCAGGCGGTGACCCTTTTTACAATCCGGAAGAATTTCTGCCTGTTCTGAAAGAAGTCAGCCAACGAACGGGCATGAATATCTGGTGTTATACAGGATATACGTACGAACAACTGAAAGAGGACCCTATCCGCCAGAAACTACTCCCCTATATAGACGTACTCGTGGACGGTCCTTTTATTAAATCGCTCTATTCTCCTTTTCTGGACTTTTGCGGGAGCAGCAACCAGAGAATCCTTAAACTGAAATAACAAAAAATATTATCAAATAAAATATTAATGCAGAAGCTTTTCTACTAATATAAAATTATTACACAGATAAGCTTGTATGTAAAAAAATAATAGCTTACATTTGTTCGGTATTTTGTCCGATTATTGGACCAACAGACATTTTTAAGATTAAGAAAAGGCGTTTATCTAACGTTATCTTCTAACTTCGAATCTCGCAAATTTGAATCTACAGGAAGATAAAGCAACGAAAAACGCCCATTCAGGTGTCGTATCCAGCATTGAACTATGCTTTCAGCATGGTGAAATGTATTTGTATACTCACCCTGGCATGGGCTAACTGCGTTGCTTATCCTTGTAGATGGCAATGCGAGAGCCTGAAGTTGGGGTAAGCAAAAGTACAGTCTCCCATGCCTTTTTTTATTATTTTGCCAAATCCGGGGAGACTATTGGCCTTAAAAAAATAAATTTATTACTATGTTAACACCAAAAGAATTTCGTATGACTTCCATTCCCGAATTAGCGGGATTTTTGCTTTTCTTTTTATATTGCATATTTGACTGGCCTCTTTTGTACATCAAACGTTTTTCTCCTTTAACAGGAAATGTAGAAATTACAGAAAAAGGACTTTGGACTTTTTTATCTGAAATAGATACAATCTATTTTCAACTAATTTTATATGGCATCGGAGTTTTACTTTTATTTTGTACGATAAGCACTTTATTAAAAGGTTTTGTATCCAAGCCCTCTTGGGCTGTATTTTTTCACATCCGTTCCATATCTGGCATGTGGCTTTTGGGTTCAATATTCTTAATATTACCAACAATAATTGCAAGAGAATTACATAACTACTTAGAAAAGGATCAATTCATCATCCATTTTGATTACACTGTCGCCCCCTCTTATCTAACTTTTATTGCAGGAGCAATCTATGTGTGGATTGCTTTATATTCTACCAAACAATGCCTGAAATGCTATGATGAATATCCCCAACAAGTATCAAAAGCTGTATGGCCTTATCTTTCTAAATCATGGCTGGATAAACATTATGGAAAAAATAATGTTGAAGTAAAGACAGAAAAAACTGAAGTTCCAGCAGAAACTTGCACTGAAAAACAGTCACCAAAGGAAGAGACAGAAAAAGTGATACATAAACAGGAAAGACCATCAAATGAAATAAATACTATAACCACTCATCCCGTTAACGCAGCGGTAGAGCAAACAGCACAACAAACGGTAACAGTTTCTCAAACAGTAACATCATCCGTATCGCAATCCCAATGCACTCCGCCTACAAATAAAAAGAAACTTGGTTTAATAGCAGGAGGAATTTTAGCTGTCTTGCTGATTGCAGGTACAATACTTTATTTCACAATATATAAACCACATACCGAAGATCACGACGTACTGCGCACTTATGTTGGAGCAACAAGTGTTCTATTACGCTCATCACAAACCGCAAATACGAAAGATAACATATTAAAACAAATCTCTTACGGTTCTGAAGTAATTACTTACGAAAAGGGGAAAGAGTGGTCACACGTGAAAGCAGATGGTATAGAGGGCTATATAGCTTCCTCCTATCTACTCAATAGTTCCGACTATAATCTGTTAAATAGCATCTGGGGAAATGAAAATGCAAAGAAGGGTATAAATACATTCCGATGCCGCATGGCATTATTAGATTTCTACCGACAAAACGAAATGACCGGAGGAACTGAGGGGTGGCAAATTTATGCAAAAGATACAGAGAGTTTACCCAATACCATAACATATCCGAAACTATATGAAAAAGAGGGGAAATTTGCAAACTTCTTTTTTATTGTGAAAAATAACACCACTGGTCAAAGAATACTGGCAGGATATTCTTTTAAGAATGAGACAGAACAGCCTGTCTACCGCTTTATGATTAATGTGCCGGAAGAAGGCTACCTCAAGAAAATTCATACTCAAAATGGTAATGTGACAATTGAATTTGATAACCGCCAAGAAATATCGTTTCCATTCTACGATACCTCATGGGATGAGGTACTACAACAGCCTGGAGATTCTATTACAGCATCAGTTATCAATGGAAATATCAATCTCCTTCCATACAGAGAATATTGGTTAGAAGGTATGGTAGGTACAGAATACAAGCTGAAAGGCACGATTATGAGAAATACATCCGATGGGCTAATGCTTAATTATGTAATTAATGATGGTTGGGAAACAGGTACAGAATATGGCGCTTATGACAATGGAAAAATGACATTCGAATCAGGTATAGAAGCTACCCTTACAGATAAAATCGTGGGATTTTGGAAAGAGGACAGATATGGGAAGACCTGTCTGCCACTCGAACTACGCATAATAGGAAATGGATTGTTTAGTAAACGGAACGTTCCATCCCCACCTTCTGTCCCTCAAATAGAAGATGTATTATCAGAAAGTGAACCAAATAACGAAGATGAAACATTTAAAGAAGAAAAAGATGAAACAGAAATAATGGAAATCCCTTACATTCCTCCTATTATCGAAGAAGAACCTGAAGATGATAACCTGGTGTACGATAAAGTAGAGCAACTTCCACAATTTCCCGGTGGACAATCTGCATTAATAAGTTTTCTAAGCCGTAATGTAAAGTATCCGAAAGTGTGCCAAGAAAATGGAATACAAGGAACCGTGATTATGCAATTTGTAATTAATAAGGATGGCAACATATCTGATGTATCCGTTTATAAAGGAGTAAATCCATATTTGGATACAGAAGCAACCCGAGTAATCAAATCTATGCCCAAGTGGACACCTGGAAAACAAAAGGGAAAACCGGTAAATGTAAAATATACGTTACCTATCAATTTCCGTTTAAATTAATAAACCCGATGTAAGATACCTTATGAATAGAGGGATATTTGTTGTGAACAACTTGTATTCCCCTATTCATAAAACCTTCACAAAAAGTATATCAACAAGATTTTAACAAAGCAGACATATATCAGACTTTTAAAATACGATTTTATCAACTAAAAACGGAACCATACATTGAACCTATTTTTAGAAGTCTATCCCGTTTTCGCACACGAAAGACATATTTCAAGACATGATATAAATCAAGAAAAACGCATATTAACATAAAAAGTATATCGCACATATTGCAAATTATAGAAATATACGTACCTTTGCAATGTGGTTGTGAAACCAATAGGTAAAAAGAGAAAAACATTTAGGTATTAGAATACATAAGGTAAAAAAGTAATTATTTATTTCAAGGTATTAGCTAGACTATTTAAGGTATTAGGATTAAGGTATTTAGATTAGATTTAAGTTAAGGTATTAGATTTTAAAGGTAAAAGTTTTCAGGAATTAGGTTTGAGAAGGTATTGGGAATATCTTCAGGTAAAAAGAAAGAAAAAGTAAGGATAACAGGAAACACAAAAATTATGTAGATGAAAAGAACCCTTAAATGGGGGTTCTTTAGGAAGGCAGCGGAGGTTCAGCGAACTCTCGCTTTTTTTGTATCCGTACGTAACCTCTGAATCATTTGTAACCACCCAGATACAATTACGGCGGAACAGCCTACGCCATCCCGCCGTAATCAACATGTAACAGATTATCTTATCGCTGAGGAATATCTACTGACGATTCTTTCTTTCCCTTTAAATGTTCTGAGAAGAAATCGACCATTCTCCAATAGAAATATTCATCCATGTCGCCAAAACCATGACGCTGTCCCGGCAATATCAGCATATCAAAACGCTTGTTGGCACGAATCAGTGCATTGACCACACGAATGGTATTTCCCGGATGCACATTGTTGTCTATATCTCCATGTACCAACATCAGATGCCCTTTCAACTGCTTTACAATCTCTGGATTGGTGGCAATCTTGTAGGCAAAGGTAGTATCTCCCTTTTCTGAGACTTCTTCTTTTACCCCATGATGCGTTTCACTCCACCAACGGTTATAGATACGGTTATCGTGATTACCGGCACAAGAAACTGCAGCCTTGTAGAAATCAGGATACTGGCAGATTGCTGCCGTCGACATAAAACCACCTCCTGAATGCCCGTGAATTCCCACGCGCGTAATATCAATAAAAGAATAACGGTCGGCAAGCTGCTCTACTGCTGCCTTATGGTCGGCCAACGGATAATCCCGCATATTTCCATATCCGTAATTATGGTACCATTTGGAGCGGCTGGGGTGGCCACCTCGCTGCCCCACCGTAATGACGATAAATCCGGCTTGTGCCAGACGGTCTGTCCGGACACTCATGCGTCGGAACGGATAGTCTACAGCCTCTACCTGAGGCCCCGGATATACATAATCAATGATAGGATATACCTTGGTAGAATCAAAATCAAAAGGTTTGTACATCACTCCATACAAATCAGTCACACCGTCGGCTGCTTTCACCTTGAAAGGTTCCGGAAATTTGTAACCGGCTGCTTTCAGAGAAGAAAAATCACTTTCCTGTATGGTCATCACCTTTTTCCCGTTATTGTCCAACAGGTCGGCACAAGGAACGGTATTGGCACGTGAATAGTTATCGACAAAAAAACGGGCATCGTCATCCAGTTCTACATCATGGAAGAATTCACCATGCGTAAGCTGTTTCAATCCGCTTCCATCCACATTTACTTTATAAAAATGTTCGTAATATGGATTTTCACCTGCTTCCCGACCATTGGCCACAAAATAGACTGTCCGTGTAGCCTCATCTACTTTTACCACACGCTCCACATGCCAGGGACCTTCTGTGATACGATTTTTCAAGTTTCCTTTGTCATCATATAAGTAAAGGTGCGCCCATCCGTCACGTTCGCTCCACTGAATAAACTCTTTTCCTCCCTTCAGCACATGAATAGGACGTGTTTCCTGGTAGGTGTTCATTCTTTCCTTTACTATAGGTACAATAGAATCAGCACCCAATGTATAAGTGCATACATCAATACGATGTAGGTCACGACTGCTGCGTGTCAGGAAGAAACGGTTGTTATCCCCTTGCCAGATTCTTGGAATCAGATCCATATCGCGCTGTTTCTGTTCAAAGGGTTTACCTTCTAAGTCAATCGACTGATTTTTCCACGCCGCTGTCTTGATTTCTTTCCGTGTACCTGCCTGCACATCGAACAAATACAGATGATATTCCGGCATACCTGTCTCTCCCGGCATCTCATACTTATAAGTCTCCAGAGTAGGACGTGGCTCTGCAATGGAGTTAATCACCCACAGCGGTTTCACATTCCGCTGGTCCGTAATAATCGTGGCAAAATATTTGGAGTCCGGCGACCAGTATCCCCATACTTCCCGACGTTTTCCATTGCACAGCGTATCTGTGTTCAGGGTACTATACGGAATGCCATACCCGAAATCCGGTGTACCATCCTTTGTCAGACGGACTTCTACAATCGTACTGTCTTTCTCATCTTTACGAGCCTTCTGGTAATCAGCGATGCTCATATAGTACAAGTCACAATCCTTGGCATAAATAACACGCTGGCCATCGGGCGACACAGAAGCCCAATCCGGCTTATCCAGTTCCTTCTTTTTGTCTTTCAGATGTGTCAACTTACGAGACGGATAGTCATACGAGAAATAAAACGTGGAATCAGCCTTTGAAACGACTTTAAACGTAAAGGTACGTCCGTCTTCTCCCGCCTTCAGGTCCGCAATAGGTAACTGACGCGCCTCAAAAGGGTCCTGTACGATTTCGGTGAGCTGTGAAGCCATCCGTTCACGGTCGAACAATAATTCCTTACGCTTAGCTGAGGGATTCACCACATACCAGAACTTTCCTTCACTGGTTTTATACTCAAACCAGAAATTGTTCCCCTGTTGAAACCAGTGCGGGTCCACGGTGGTAGAAAACAACATTTTGTCCAGCTTACTTTTGGTAAATTTCTCGGCCTGTAAGTAGCCTGGCAGACGTTCTTCCGCCTGCTGGGCAGAAACATACGTCAATCCGAAACCGCCACACAGCACTACAGCCAATAGGATTTTTTTCATCATATTTTCTTTTTATTTATCGATTAAACAAAAAGACACAAGGAGACAAAGCCGGCAATCCTGCTTCTTATCTCCTTGTGTCCGTTTATACTATTCTTCTATAAATTCATCAGAACAAGAACCTCAGTACATCATTAAAGTTCGCCCAGATAAGCAAACCAAACAGCAGGAACATTCCTACCATCTGCGCATATTCCAGGAACTTGTCACTTGGTTTCCGACGGGCAATAATCTCATAAAGCAAGAACAACACATGTCCTCCGTCGAGTGCCGGTATCGGCAAGATATTCATAAAAGCCAGAATGATAGACAAGAATGCAGTCATCTCCCAGAAACGCTGCCAGTCCCAGACTTTCGGGAAGATACTTCCAATAGTAGCAAATCCGCCCACGCTCTTAGCTCCTTCCTTGGTAAACACATATTTCATGTCGTTGACATAGCCTTTGAGCGTATTGACACCCAACGCTACCCCTGCCGGGAAAGATTCAAAGAAGCCATAGCTCAACGTACGTTGCTTATAGTCCACCAGGCCACCTATCACGGCAACCTTGAATTTATCATCCGTCTGCACATCTACGGTGTCACGCACTCCTGCACGTGAGTAAACCAGAGTGAATGCTGCTGAAGTCTTCTTTTCCAACTCAGCTTTTGCCTTCAACTCAGCCATGTTGTCCAAAAATTCATTCCATGAGGTCATCTCCTTGCCATTAAAGGCAACCAAAGAGTCTCCTTTCTGAATACCCACTTTCGCGAATCCACCACCCGGAAGTACAGAATCAACCACATTCGGATAGAACACATCCACAAACATTGGGTCTTCTTTTGCCACATCCAGCAAGCTTAACTCAGGCAGCAAAATCTTTTTCTCTTCTCCCTGACGCAAGACAGTCACCTCACGAGCTTCTACGATGCTACGAATCATATCCATATTGAAGCGAGTCAGCTCCTTGCCGTCGGCACTCTTCAGAATATCGCCGTCGCGGAAACCGATTTCCTGCGCATGCTCATTGAACTTCATACCCATCGTCATATCGCTCAAGGCCGTGTAATGGTCTCCCCATGTAAAGAGAATCATGGAATAGATGAACAGAGCCAGCAGGAAATTCATCAATACTCCTCCCACCATTACCAGCAGACGCTGCCAAGCCGGTTTGGAGCGGAACTCCCACGGTTGAGCCGGCTGTTTCATCTGCTCGGTATCCATTGACTCATCAATCATTCCCGAGATCTTGCAGTATCCTCCTAACGGCAACCAGCCTACTCCGTATTCCGTATCACTGTTCTTGGGTTTATATTTGAACAGCGAAAACCAAGGGTCGAAAAATATATAAAACTTTTCTACGCGAATCTTAAACAGACGAGCGAAGAAAAAATGTCCTCCTTCGTGAATGATGACCAGCAGCGACAAGCTGAGAATCAACTGAAGGGCACGAATCAAAAATGTTTCCATTTCTACTTAACTTCTTACTTTTTTATAATTAGACTTTGTTTATTTCATTCCATTAATCACCAGTTCTGCTGCAATACGACGGGTTTCCGCATCGGTCGATACATAATCTCCGTAAGTAGGTGCCTTTATAAAAGGAACCTTCGCCATAGATTTTTCAATCACCTCACTCATTCCCAAGAAAGAAATCTGGTCTTTCAAGAACGCAGCCACCACGACTTCATTCGCCGCATTGACAATACAAGGCATGTTTCCTCCCTGATGCAGGGCTTCGTAGGCCAGAGCCAGGTTACGGAAGCGTGTCGTATCCGGCTTTTCAAATGTCAAAGTATTATACTTGGCAAAATCCAGCCGCTCGCCCGAAAGCGATTCCCGTTTCGGATAAGAAAAAGCATACTGAATAGGCAGACGCATATCGGGTACGCCCAACTGAGCCTTTACTGCTCCGTCTTCGAACTCCACCATAGAGTGAATGACCGACTGCGGATGCACCACCACTTCAATCTGTTCCGGAGTAACTCCAAACAGCCATTTAGCTTCCATCACCTCAAACCCCTTGTTCATCATGGAAGCAGAATCGATGGTAATCTTCGCTCCCATCGACCAGTTGGGATGCTTCAAAGCCTGCTCTTTGGTCACCGTTTGAAGCTGTTCCATGGTAAAGGTACGGAAAGGGCCTCCCGATGCAGTCAGAATCACCTTATGCACAAGGTTGTTCATTTCCAGACACTGGAAAATAGCCGAATGTTCAGAATCTACCGGTAAAATCGGTGTCTGATACTGACTGGCCAAGGCAGTAATCAGTTCACCAGCCACCACCAATGTCTCCTTATTGGCCAATGCAATGGTTTTTCGGGCTTTTATGGCATTGATGGTCGGCTTCAGACCGGCATAGCCCACCATCGCGGTCAGCACAATATCAATAGGTTGTGCCTCTACCACCTGACACAACGCTTCAGCTCCGGCATATACCTTAATCGGCAAATCAGCCAGCGCTTCCTTCAATATTCCATACTTATCCTCGTTCGCTATAACCACCACTTCCGGCTGGAACTTACGGGCCTGTTCAGCCAGCAAATCCACTTTATTGTTCGCTGTAAGAGCATATACCTCATACAAATCCGGATGCTCCTCTATCACCTGAAGAGCCTGAGTACCGATTGATCCGGTAGAACCTAATATGGCAATCTGTTTCTTCATAAGCTTAAAATACAACATATTTCGCCGGGTCAATCGGAGTGCCATCATGCCACAGTTCGAAATGCACATGCGACACATGCTTGCCCTCGTCCGATGTTCCGGCCAATGCGATTACTTCTCCCCCTTTCACTTGGTCACCTTCTTTTTTCCGGGAAGGGCCACAATGCTTATATACGGATATAAAATTCTGTTCATGTTGAATCTGAATGAGTACCCCGCTGTCGGCAGTCTGCACCACCAGCATTACCGTACCATCCAAAGCCGCTAGCACACTCTCATCGACAGAGGCTGCCATATCCACTCCATAATGATGACGCGAAGGTGCAAAGTCCTTCACCACCATTCCACGAGTAGGACGGAAAAACAACAAATCCGGCAATGTATGGTCATCCGTTCCCGCCATTGCTGCAGCCCGTTCCCGTTCTTCGTACTTCCGGCGAAAATCATCTTCCTCCTTGGAGCGATTCATCAGCTCCTCCGTACGGATGGTAGTCAGCGAGTCAATCGACTGTACCGTATCCACATTCACCTTCCCGCTGAAAATATCCTGAATATTCATGATATAGCGGTTCTGGCGTTCCAGTGCCTCAACCAACGAATCGGCTTTCAGTGCATTGGTCACCACCTGCGAACGCACCTCACTGTTCATATATCCCGGCAAGTAGTTCCGCAAGGGAGTAAACACAATAATGATGGCAGCCAAAAGAAAGATTACCGTACAAGCAGCCAGCAACACCGAAAACCCGTTCAGTTTCGACACATGAATGCCAATTACCTCTTCCAGTGTATTCTCATTAATGACGGTCAGCTTATACTTAAACTTAATGTTCCGCCAGAATGCTTTACGACCTTTCTTTTTCATACCTAATCTGGTTTTTAATCCAACAATCCCTCAGGAATATCCACCGTCAACACTTTCTGTGCCTTGTCAATATCCAGTATAAATTCTTCGTGAGCCGGAAGCAGCAGTTCCTCTCCCTCCTTCTCAATGACAAACAGCACATTCATTGTCGCATCATCCACATCCACCACTTCACCCAAGTCGCCATGATGCACATCGTGCACCTTGAATCCAACAAAGAAATTCCAGGAAGTGATTTCATCCTGTTCTTCCATATACTTCTTCGGGAAATACACTTCCACATTGGTAAAACTACGTGCCTTCTCAGCCGTGTCTATCCCTTCGAATTTCACCAGCGCTGCATTGTCGGAGCGGAAGCGATATTCCTCTATAAAGAACGGAACCAAAATCCCGTCGAGCAACAGAATCAGGTAGTCGCAGTCCACCCGGTCGAAAATATCGTCGGTAAACGTAAACGACACCTCACCCTTCACTCCGTGGGGCTTGTTGATGATTCCTATTTTAAATACTTCTTCTCTTCTAATCATACTTATTCAATACGCGTGATACGTGCACCGAGTGCAGTCAATCGCTGTTCGATATGCTGGTATCCTCGGTCAATCTGCTCAATATTATGGATACGGCTGTTTCCTTCGGCTCCCAGTGCCGCAATCAGCAAGGCAATACCGGCACGAATATCCGGCGAAGTCATATTGCCGCCCCGCAGACAGAAATTGCGGTCGTGACCGATTACCACCGCACGGTGAGGGTCGCATAAGATAATCTGTGCCCCCATATCAATCAATTTGTCCACAAAGAACAGACGGCTTTCAAACATCTTCTGATGAATCAGCACACTGCCCTTGGCCTGAGTAGCCACAACGAGCATCACACTCAACAAGTCAGGAGTCAATCCCGGCCACGGTGCATCGGCAATGGTCATAATGGAGCCGTCAATAAACGACTCTATCTGATAATGTTCCTGCGCAGGCACAAATATATCGTCACCCCGCTGTTCCAGGCGGATACCCAAACGACGGAAACTGTCGGGAATGATTCCCAGATTCTGGTAGGATACATCCTTGATGGTAATTTCACTTCCCGTCATGGCAGCCATTCCGATGAAACTGCCGACCTCAATCATATCTGGAAGCACCCGATGCGAACAGCCTTTCAAGCTGGATACGCCTTCGATGGTAAGCAAGTTCGATGCGATACCCGAAATCTTAGCTCCCATGCGATTCAGCATCCGGCACAACTGCTGCAAATAAGGTTCACAGGCTGCATTGTAAATCGTTGTCACTCCTTCGGCCAGTACAGCTGCCATCACAATATTGGCCGTACCGGTCACAGAAGCCTCATCCAGCAACATATAAGCGCCTTTCAGCTTCTCGGCATTGATACAAAAACGACCATTCACGGCATCATATTCAAACGAGGCACCCAATTTCTGAATACCCAGGAAGTGCGTATCCAGACGACGGCGTCCGATTTTATCACCACCCGGTTTCGAAATCATTGCCTTTCCGAAGCGAGCTACCAAAGGGCCTACCAGCATCACCGAACCACGCAATTTAGAGCAACGGTTCAAGAAGTCATCACTCTCCAGGTAAGCCAGGTTCAAATTATCTGCCTGAAAAGTGTAGGTATCACTTCCCGACTTAGAGACCTTCACCCCCATGTCGCGAAGCAACTGTATCAGGTTGTTCACATCCAGAATGTTCGGAATGTTTTCAATAGTCACTTCCTCATCTGTCAGCAATGTGGCACAAAGTACCTGTAATACTTCGTTTTTAGCACCCTGAGGCACAATCTCGCCATGCAGTTTGTGTCCTCCTTCGATTACAAATGAAGCCATAGTATCCGATTTTGATTAATATTTCTTTTTCTGCTGATTGTTATTGTTCATCTGACGACGACGCGGACCGAACGAACGCTGTTCCACCAGCTTCAAGTCATCCGTCGTCAGCTTGATACGTCCTTCTGACAGCTCGCACAAATCCTCCAGAATTTTCTGGTCTTCCACCCCGTCCTTGTTGAAGTTGATGTAATCCTTCTTCATGTGATTGGCGATATATTTTATCAGCTGTTTTTTCTCGTCACCTTCCGGGTAGTCTACTGCAATCTTAATCAAATCCTGAATAAACCGTCCGTAATGACGGAAACGAATGACGTTCGGAGAATAGGGAATTCTGTCCGGTTTCACTTCCAAACTTTCCTTCTTCACAATTTCCACCGGATAGTCAATATCCAGTTTGAAGTCGGACATAATGGCCAGATGATCCCACAGCTTATGACGGAAATCCTCCATGTCGCGCAATTGCGGGAACATGCCTCCCATTATGTTCACAATCGTATTGGCACACCGCTGACGCTCTTCACGGTCTTCGATGGTCAATGCATGGTCTACCATGTTCTGCACACTTCGTCCATACTCCGGAAGTGGCAATTTTCGTTGCTGGGTATTATATTCCATATAAAATTCTGTTATTCTACAAATCAAATCTTTTTACGCCTCACCCTCTCCGGCCATACGCCCTTACAGCAGTTTCTTCGGAGTGGAAGCCACGAATTCCTTCAGATAGAACGGCTCAAAATAGGCCACATCCTTGAAATCTTCCACTGCCATGGCTTTCTCGGCCAGCGGGAACATCCATTTGGCTACCGGATGAATATTCTCAATGAAGTGTGCGTTGGGATGCGAAAGTTTTTCCTTACACTTGGCTGCTCCGTTACCAAAGAAATACACCGGATGTTTCTCCAAATATTCGGCATACGAATTTTCGTCAATAATATCTGCTCCGATGGCACGCTGCACCTTCAAAGCACGGTCATACACGGCCGCATATACTTCCATACGGCGAGCATCAATCATCGGACAAAGCAAAGCATCTTCCGGCAGGTCGTGCGCAAGCAGTACCGGCACACACATCACCTCCAGTGTGGGCAATCCTATCAGCGGAATGTTCCGTCCGTAGCAGATACCTTTCGCCATCGACACACCAATACGCAGCCCCGTGTACGAACCAGGACCACAGCTTACTGCCACCGCATCCAACGGAATGGCATGGTTATCAATGAACGACAAGGCTTCATCCACAAATACCCCCAATACAGTGGCATGCGAAGGGCCGTTAAAGTCTTCTTTTGAAAAAATGGAAGCTCCATCCTGGCTTACAGCCACAGAACAAACTTCCGTAGATGTTTCAATATGTAAAATGCATGACATAATTAAACTCGATACAATTATTATAGTCTGCAAATATACACTTTTCTTCTCACTATCTCATGAAAAAAGAGACAGAAAGTGAAGAAGCTGTTCTGAAAGATTCTCACTTCAAAGCATTTTTCATATACCTAACTACGAAAACAAAAAAGACACTAAAAAATTCTTTTTAATTTCCTGACAAATTCTCTGTTTCACAGTGTGAAATATAAAAACCACAGTGTGGGATACATATTTCACACTGTGGGATACAAATCCCGCACTGTGAAACAGAGAATATACAAGGAGATTGCAAAGAATAAACAAGACCATAAATATTTATCCTAAGAAGTAATCCTTATTTTCATAAACTGCATCTGAGTTTTCACACGTTTTTTTAACAGCTGCTTATTCTTTATTTAGATTTTTCCTACCTTTGTATCCAAATTATCAAAAAACAGAAGGAGTTATGATACAGTCAATGACCGGATACGGAAAAGCAGTCACTGTGTTCGGAGACAAAAAAATCAACGTGGAAATCAAATCGTTGAACAGCAAAGCAATGGACTTATCCACACGCATCGCTCCATTGTATCGTGAAAAAGAAATGGAAATCCGCAACCTGATTGCCCAGACACTGGAACGCGGGAAAGTGGACTTCTCTATATGGGTGGAAAAAGACGCCGCCGAATCGGCTACTCCCATCAATACAGCCTTGGTAGAAAACTATTACAACCAGATAAAAACCATTTCTGAAACTTGCCATATTCCGTTGCCGGAAGACTGGTTTGCCACTTTGTTGCGCATGCCCGACGTGCTGACCCGCGTAGACGTGCAGGAACTGTCGGACGAAGAATGGGCTGCAGCCAAACAAACCATCGAAACCGCTCTGCAACATCTGGTTGACTTCCGCAAGCAGGAAGGCGCAGCTCTCGAAAAGAAATTTACAGAAAAAATCGACAACATCGAACGGTTGATGAAATCCATCGAGCCTTACGAGAAGGAACGTGTGGCCAAGATACGGGAACGCATTACCGATGCACTGGAAAAAACGCTGAGCATCGACTATGACAAGAACCGTCTGGAGCAGGAATTGATTTATTACATCGAAAAACTGGACATCAACGAAGAAAAGCAGCGTCTGGCCAACCACCTGAAATATTTCCGCGAAACCATGGCTGGCGGACACGGACAAGGCAAGAAGCTGGGATTCATTGCTCAGGAAATGGGACGTGAAATCAATACCACCGGCAGCAAGTCGAACCATGCCGAAATGCAGAACATCGTGGTGCAGATGAAAGACGAACTGGAACAGATTAAGGAACAAGTGTTGAACGTAATGTAAAAAAGAATATGGCAGGCAAACTTATTATTTTTTCAGCCCCCTCCGGCTCTGGTAAATCCACCATTATCAATTACTTGCTGACACAGAACCTGAATCTGGCCTTCTCCATCTCTGCCACCAGCCGCGCGCCCCGTGGCACAGAGCAGAACGGAGTGGAATACTTCTTCCTGACACCAGAGGAATTCAAGCAGCGTATCGCCAACGATGAGTTTCTGGAATACGAAGAAGTGTACAAGGACCGTTTCTATGGCACACTGAAAGCACAGGTAGAAAAACAGCTGGCAGCCGGACAGAATGTAATTTTTGATGTCGACGTAGTAGGCGGATGCAATATCAAGAAATTCTACGGCGACCGCGCACTGTCTGTATTTATCCAGCCGACTTCACTCGAAGAGCTCCGCAAGCGACTGACCGGTCGTGGTACCGACGCGCCCGAAGTTATCGAAAGCCGTCTGGCAAAAGCTACCTTCGAGCTGAGCTATGCCGAAAAATTCGATGTAGTGATTGTCAACGACAATCTGGAAAAGGCTCAAGCAGAAGCCTTGAAGACCATTCGCGATTTTATTCAACAATAAATTTGCTGATATGCCTAAAGACCCAAAGAAAATCATGTTCATGATGACCATACTTTGTATCGTCATCGGGCTGGCAGCCATTGCCGTAGGGGTGGTGGCCGTAGCAAAAGAAGAATACATCATTGCCGTAGCCATGCTGCTGGTAGCTGCCTGGCAGATATTCAACTACAGACAATGGAAGAAAAGCCTCAAATAAAAACCGGACTTTTCGGAGGTTCCTTCAACCCTATCCATACAGGCCATCTGGCACTTGCCAACTACCTGTGTGAATATGGGGGACTGGAGGAGGTATGGTTTTTAGTTACCCCTCAGAACCCGTTTAAACAGAACGAGACTTTGCTCGACGACCATCTGCGGCTGGAAATGGTAGAAGCTGCCGTGGCAGGATACTCCCATTTCCGCGCATCCGACTTCGAGTTCCAGCTTCCACGTCCCTCATACACTATCCATACCCTTGATAAACTGGCCGAGTGTTATCCTGACCGGGAGTTTCACCTGATTATCGGTGCCGACAACTGGCAGGCTTTCGACCGCTGGCGGTCGCCCGAAGAAATCATCCGCCGCCACCACATTCTGGTCTATCCGCGCCAGGGTTATCCCTTGGAGGATACAGCCAGTCTGCCTCCTCATGTCAGAGTCGTACAAACTCCCCTTATCGAAATCAGTTCGACCTTTATCCGCAAAGGTATCCGGGAAGGAAAAGACCTGCGCTATTTCCTGCATCCGGAAGTATTCAGAATTATTCAGGAAAAAGGATTGTACCGATAATCATTTCTTTTTGTGCAACACCACCAGCACCACCTCGCTCGGCGTAAACAAGCGCACATCCTTGCGGGAAGTGCCCAATCCATTGGTAATAATAACCGGAATACCCGCACTGTTATACTTCAACCCTGTCAGGAAACGGTTGCCGTATTTAGAAAAATGCGCCGGCGTCCATCGGCGGAACAAACTGACTTGTCCCCCGTGCGTATGTCCGGCCAGTGCCAAATCGGTGTGCGCCACATTCACATCCTCCACATAATCGGGTGTATGCACCAACATCAGCACGAAATCTTCTTCCTGCAATGCCAAGGTAGGTGACACCCCGTTCTGTTTCAAGTCAAACGGGTTACGAATGCCGCACAGCAAAATGTACTCTTTTCCTCTCCACAAGGTATCCACCTTGTGCTCCAGTAAGTGTACCCCAGTTTCCTGCATGGCCTTCCGTGCCAGCGAGTCAGCCTGCCCGCGCTCGTGGTTTCCCATCACGGCATACGTCCCACAGGGTGTCTCCACCGTCTTCAGCGCCTGAAAGAGTTGCGTCACATCTCCTCCGTTACGTCCCCGATAGTCACCTCCCAGTAGCAATACATCCGCATCCAGCGAACGAAGTGCCTGGCACATACCCGGCAAACGACGGGCGGTAAACCGACTCTCGTAATGAAAATCGGAAGCAAAAGCCACACGGAAACCATCGAAAGAATCGGGCAACTGGACACTGTAGAAATCATAGCGTTTTACACGCCCCACGCCTTTATATTTGGAAAAAGAAGCCGTAGCACAAGAAGAAAGCAGGACACATAGCACCACCAGGCAACCTGCCAGCAAGTTCAATCGTTTCATCATTTTAAAATACATATAACTATCCGGTCGTGACAAAGGTCGTAAAAAAATGCCTAACTTTGCCGGACGAAAAACTAAAAAACAATCCACAATGACAAACGTCAAAACCAATTCCATAAAAGCCTGGTTGTTGGCTGCCCGCCCCAAGACACTGACCGGTGCTGCCATACCCGTCATGCTGGGCTGTGCGCTGGCCTTTATTTACGGTCACTTTCAATTAATGCCTGCCCTGCTTTGCTTTCTGTTTGCGTTTCTGATGCAAATTGACGCCAACTTCATCAACGACTTGTTTGATTTTCTGAAAGGCAGCGACCGCGAAGACCGGCTGGGACCGGAACGCGCCTGTGCACAAGGATGGATCAGTGCCAAGGCCATGAAAGCCGGCATTGCCTGTACCACCCTGTTAGCAGGAATCACCGGACTTTTCCTGCTTTACTACGGAGGGCTGGAAATGATTCCGGTTGGTATTGCCTGCATGATTTTTGCCTTCCTCTATACCGCCGGACCGTATCCGCTGGCTTATCACGGATGGGGCGACTTACTGGTACTTATTTTCTTCGGCTTCGTACCCGTGGGATGTACCTACTATGTTATGGCACACGACTGGAACATGTCTGTTACCATGGCTTCACTGGCCTGCGGCCTCATCATCGACACCCTGCTGATGATTAATAACTTCCGCGACCGTGAACAGGATGCTATCAGTGGCAAGAAAACCATTGTGGTACGCCTGGGTGCCAAGACCGGACTAATTCTTTACTTTCTGTTAGGACTGGCGGCCTGCTGGTGCTGCTTCTACTTTTTGGAAATCGGGAAAATCTATGCCGTACTGCTACCCCAGCTGTACCTGATTCCACACATTCTGACCACCCAGCACATGGCCCGTATCTACCGCGGAAAAGCCCTGAACGGAATCTTGGGAGAAACCTCCCGCAACATGCTTATTTTTGGATTATTACTCACCCTCGGCTTAATACTTTAATATGATTCGAAAGGTACGCAAAGAAGATACACCGGCCATCACTGCCATCTATAATCATTACATCGCCCACACTACCATCACCTTTGAACTGGAACCGGTGAGCGAAGAGGAAATGTGGACACGTATCCAGCACATCAGTGAGAAGTATCCGTACTTTGTATATGAGACGGAAGGGCAGATTGCCGGCTACTGCTACGTGCACGGATGGAAAGAAAAGGCTGCTTACAACCAGAGTGCAGAGACCACCATCTACCTGGCTCCTTCGCATACCGGGAAAGGTATCGGAAAAGAACTGATGCTGCATTTAATAGAAGAATGCCGCCGCTACGGACTGCATGCCCTGATAGCCTGCATCACCGAAGGTAACGAAGCCAGCTACGCCCTGCACGAAAAGTTAGGGTTTGAAAAGGTATCTTATTTTCGGGAAGTAGGGCGTAAATTCGGGAAGTGGTTAGGAATCGTAGATTATGAACTGATTCTATAAGAGAGTATAGCATTATAAAAACAAACAGGGCGATACCTTTATTTCTCAGGTACCGCCCTGCTTGTCATATAGGGAAATTCACATCACTTCAGCTGTATTGCATACTTGCTTAACGCTTTCTCATCCGAACTACCTCCAATCCATACCTGATATTCTCCCGGACAGAACTGGATGCTGTGTGTGCCTTCATTCCACCATTCCAAATCTTTCTTGGACAAGGTGATGTGTACATTGACTGTCTTTCCAGCGGGAACGGATACACGCTTGAATGCACGCAGTGTCTTAACCGGACCTGCCTCATCTCCCACCTTGCTCAGGTAGACTTGCACCACTTCTTCTCCATCCCGGCTGCCCGTATTCGAAACCGGAACTACTACAGAGAGATTATCTTCACTACTTACCGTCTGCTTGTCGAAAGTGGCTGCCCCGTATGTAAACGTCGTATAGCTCAAGCCATATCCGAACGGGAACAAAGGGCGTTCTTTCATGAAGCGATAAGTTCGTCCTGCCATATTATAATCTTCAAAATCGGGCAACTGCTCGATGCTTCTGTAAAAAGTAACCGGCAATCTTCCGGCCGGATTGTAATCACCAAACAAGACATCAGCTACCGCCCTACCACCCTGCTGTCCTGGATACCAGGCCTGCAAGATAGCCTCACAAGTCTCAGTTTCAGGGACCAGTCCGACAGGTGAACCGGAGCAGTTCACTAAAATTACCTTTTTCCCTGCACGATGCAAGGCAGCAAGCAAATTCCGCTGTACTTCCGGCAGTTCAATGCTGGTACGGTCTCCCTTCTTAAAGCCAGGCAAATCGACTCCCATTTCCTCACCTTCCAGGCTCGGGGAAATACCTCCCACGAAAACAACGACATCGGCATTCCGGACTGCATTGACAGATTGGGCAATATCTACTTTCTTCTTAAAGCCCATGTCAAAATTCAGCTGCGCATCACTCTGCAGATATTCAAACTGCAATTCAATGTCATACTTCTTCCCTGCTTCCACTTGCAAAGCATACGATTGCTTGTTTCCGCCATGGCTATTATAAAATGACATGGCTTCTTTCTGATTCACCAGCAACCGTCCTTTGCCAAAGCTGTACACATCGAAGATAACCTCACCGGAAGCCTTTGGTACATAAGTCGCATTGTAGGTTGCAGAGAAATCTGTCAGATTCACACCCGGTGCAAACACCGTAGCCCCTGAAGTACAGAAGTTGAACGGAGTCATCACCCGTGTTTCTACATCCACTTTTCCTTCGTGGTTCACATTGTTCCAGTAACGGGCACTGAATCCCGGTCTGCCTTCCGACTTGCATTCACTGAACACGCTCTCCAGCAAATCATCACCTATACAAGGACATCCCTGTTCATAAATCAATTTATCTCCTTTTCCAAGAGCTGCACGAATACCATCCAATACGGTCACCGTATGGGCCGGTACTCCATTATAGTTTCCCCACATCATGACAGAATCTTTGGCATTGGGCCCCATTACAGCAACCGTCAAATTGCCACGTTTCAATGGAAGCACATTTTGTTTGTTGAGCAACAATGTCATCGATTCGCGAGCCATTTTCAATGCCAACGAATCATGTGCGGCAGAAGCCACTACAGAGAAAGGAATCTTTGTCCAGGACACTTTGGAAGGATCGTCCATTTCTCCCAAATCAAAACGGGCCTTTAAAACTCTCTTTACCGATTTATCAATTGCAGATTCGTCAATCAGACCATTTTGCACCCCTTTCAATAAAGACTGATAGGTTGCACCACATTCAAGGTCAGTACCACTTAATACAGCGGCAGAAGCCGCAGAAGCCGAATCTTTATGCGTCTTATGTCCGTTCTCTTCAAAAAAGTCATTAATCGCCCAACAGTCACTTAATATGATACCATCAAACCCCCATTCTTCCCTCAGAATCTGAGTTAACAGACGCTTGTTTCCACAACACGGCTCTCCTTCAAACCGATTATAGGCGCACATCACTTCTTTCACATCTGCATCCTGTACCAAGGCTTTGAAAGCAGGCAAATAAGTTTCATATAAATCACGAAGCGGCAAATCTTCCACATCAAAAGAATGGCGGTTCCACTCCGGTCCGGAATGCACGGCAAAATGTTTAGCGCAGGCATGCAACTTATCGTATTTTCCGTCATTGACACCTTGCAGCCCTTTTACTACATTTACCCCCATACGAGTAGTCAGATACGGGTCTTCTCCGTATGTTTCTATCCCGCGTCCCCAACGGGGGTCTCTATAAATATTTACATTAGGAGTCCACATCGTAAGCCCTTGATACCTTTCATAACTTCCCTTCGACGCATAATATGCATTTTTAGCTCGAGCCTCATCCGACACTGCCGTAAATACCTCATATACCAACGAGTCATTAAAAGAGGCTGCCATACCGATTGACTGCGGAAATACCGTAGCCAATCCAGCACGTGCCACTCCGTGCAATGCTTCATTCCACCAGTTATACGGCTTTATACCTAACCGTTCCACCGGCTTTGATACATCCATCATTAAGGAAATCTTTTCTTCCAGCGTCAGTTCCTGTAACAGCAACTCTGCCCTCTGTTCGGAAGGTAAGGAAGAGTCACGGAAATCGGGACGAGCACAGCCTAAAAAAGCTAAACCCAATAATAAAATACCATACCTCATAAAATTACTTATTAGCAGTTTCCCATAGTTTTGTTTCGGAACATTTTATATCTGCCCACAAGTTACCACATTTTATTTTAAAATCTCCCTTTTCAAGACGCCATTTGCCATCATAGCCAACGAAAGCGAGATCACTGCCTTTTATCTTCATTGTAACTGTCTTTGTTTCACCCGGTTTTAAGTATACCTTTTCAAAATTACGCAAACGAATATTATCAGGAGTACTACTTGCCACCAAATCTTTTGAGAACAACAAAACCGCTTCTTTCCCTGCAACCTTTCCGGTATTCGTCACATCTACAGAGATTGTCAATTCATCTTCAGCTGTAAAAGAAGTTTTATCAACTTTCAGGTTATTGTATACATAAGTTGTATAACTAAGTCCAAAACCAAACGGCCATTGCACATCCATTACAGAATCGTAATTATAGTTTCCTGCCATCTGTCCCAAGTTTTCACAAGGTTTGTAATCATACGTGGCAATTGCATTAATATACTTCGGATAAGTGAAAGGCATTTTGGCACTAAAATTCGCATCACCAGACATCAGATTTGCCAACGCATCTGCTCCATAGTTACTAGGAAGCATAATATTAATCACTCCCTGAGCTAAAGGCTCAATATCATTAATGATACGCGGACGTCCCTGATTTAACACTAAAATAACAGGTTTTCCCGTTTTTGCTAATGCTTTTACCAGGTTACGCTGATTTTCTGAAAGTGTCAGGTCTGTCAAATTTCCCGGGGTTTCACAGTAAGAATTTTCACCAATACAAGCTACAATAACATCAACCTTTGCTGCAGCAGCCACAACTTTTTCTATTTCCGGCTCATTTTCCTGCCACCAGTTATCATTTTGATTCGTTATGGCATTAGGGTCTGATGCTGCATAAGTTACCCCCGGCTCATAAACCACATTTTCCTTTCCATATTTATGGCAGAACGCTTCGTAAATCGTATTATAGGCTCCAGCATATTCATCTGTCTTATTTCCCTGCCAACTATAAGACCAGCCTCCGTTCAAACAACGCATAGAATTTGCATTAGGACCTGTCAGAAGAATTTTTTTACCTTTGGCTACCGGCAATACATTCTGTTCATTCTTCAACAATACCTCTGATTCTTCAGCAGCCTGGAGGGCAACTTTTGCAAATTCTTCCGAGCCAAACTTATCATATTTTTTAATATCCCAATATGGATTTTCAAACAACCCCAGACGATATTTTAAACGTAACACACGGGCTACAGCATCATCAATACGGCTCATCGGTACTTCTCCTTCTTCTACCAGCTCTTTCAAATAAGTACAGAAACTGACTTCATACGGAACCATTGACATATCAATACCCGCATTAATAGCTATCTTAATTGCTTCTTTTTTAGTAGCTGCAATATGGTCACGAGTACAAAGGTTATTAATATCTGCCCAGTCGGTTACTATCATGCCATCCCAGTTCAATCCTTCTTTCAACCACTCTGTCAACAACTCATGATTGGCATGGAAAGGTATTCCGTTATCGACCCCAGAATTCACCATGACACTCAAGGCTCCATGACGAATCGCCTCCAGGAAAGGAGCAAAATGTTTCTCACGCATATCGCTACGAGAAATAGAAGACGGTGTACGATCCTTTCCTGATACCGGGACTCCATATCCCATATAATGCTTCATACAGGCAGCCACATTGTATTCACCAATATGATTGGGATCCTCTCCCTGAAATCCTTCTACAGCAGCCTTTCCCATTTCTGCATTCACGTAGCAGTCTTCTCCATAATTTTCCCACATTCGAGGCCAACGCGGATCTCTTCCTAAATCAACCACTGGAGCGTATGTCCAAGGAATACAACTGGCCTTTGTTTCGTAAGCTGATATTTCAGCTCCCTTCTTCGTCAGTTCGCGATTGAAAGAAGCTCCCATATTAATGCCCTGTGGGAACATGGTACCATCAAGAGTATAAGTCGTTCCATGAATCTGGTCTACACCATAAATACAAGGAATACCTATTTCTTTCATGGAAATTTCCTGTATCCGTTTGATTGCTTTGGCCCAAACTTCTTTCTTCTGTGCCACGCTCAACGGAACATTCAAAAGTGATCCTACTTTATATTTCCCGATGACCGTATCGAGCATGGCTTCACTCATTGTAAAGCCATGCTTCTTACTCGCCTCAAAATCAGTTACTACATCAATAGTAATTTCGCACATCTGTCCGATTTTTTCCTCCAGCGTCATTTTATTCAGCCATTTCTGAATATTTGCCTCTATAGTCTTATCTACTGGAATAGCCGGTGTCACGCTCTGCACGTTTTGTGCCATACACATGCCAGATCCAAGCACTGAAGCCAAAACTACGTTCTTTATCAAATTCATGGTATTTCTTTTTTAATTATTAATATCAGTATTAATTCTTATAGTTAAACCCTACAACGCCCTTTATATCTTTTGATGAACTGCCTATATAAATCTTGAATTTGCCTGGTTCTGCCACCCATTTATGCTGCGTATCATCAAAAAATTTCAGGTCTTCATCGTCGATAGTGTAGGTAATCTGTTTTGTTTCTCCCGGTGCAAGAGCTACCTTCTCAAAATGCTTGAGTTCCTTTACAGGGCGAATTACTGAGGCCTTGTCATCACCTACATAGAACTGTACCACTTCCTGACCTGCTACATTTCCGGTATTACTTACCGATACAGTTACTGTACGTCCGTTGATTGCAGGTTTGCCGTAGCTGAATGTGGTATAACTCAAACCGAAGCCAAACGGGAAGCGGACTTTAGTCTTGAAGTAGTCGAACCAGCGATAACCTAACAGAATGTCTTCGCCATATATTTCAGTTTCATTTCTCTTCGCCCCGTTACCAGGTTCTTTGCAGAAATCTATACCTTTCCAACCTTTTACAGCAGCTTCCAGCAGTTCAGCGGAATTCATAGGTTTACCCTCTACGCCTCCAAAAGGCTGTGGCAGCTTGTCGGGTGATACTCCCGGATAGCCTACAGCACCCATTTTGTGTGCAGGATAATCGGTAAGCTGATATGCAAACGAGAACGGAAGTTTTCCTGACGGACAAACATCACCCGAAATAATATCTGCCAAAGCGTGTCCGGCTTCGCTTCCAAGATACCATGACTGCACCAGTGCAGGAGCCTTTTCGAGCCAAGGCATATCGTATGCGTTTCCGCTCACAATCACCAATACGGTATTGCTGTTGGCAGCAAGCAGTTCTGTAATAAGACGGTCCTGACCGAAAGGAAGCTGATAATTTTCACGGTCACCACCTTCACAGTCCTGAGTATGGTTCTTGTTCAAACCTCCTACATATATAACATAATCTGCATCCTTAGCTTTTTCTACGGCTTCATTACGGAGCGAATCATACAAAGCCTGTGGCAATTCATCTACCATACCGAACATTGAGCGACCGGATTCATATCCTTTTGCATATTCCACAGTACATCTGTCGCCGAAGCGTTCCTTTAAGCCACGCAGAGGAGACACTTCATCGCGAGGCTTGAGTTCACTTGAGCCACCACCTGCGCACAGGCTGCGTGTGGCATTCTCGCCTACCACCAGAATCTTCATTCCGTCCTTTGGAGCAAGAGGCAGGAGGCCGTTGTTCTTCAGAAGCACAATACCTTCCTGTGCTATGCGGCGTGCAGCAGCAATGTGTTCTGGCGAATTCATAGAACCAAAACCTCTATTTTCTGCCATTTCAGTACGGAGTATCAAACGTAGCATACGTCTGGCCTTGTCATTGATGATTGAGTCGGGAACTTCACCTTTACGACATTTTTCAAGATAGGCTTTTCCAAGATAATAATCATCGTAGGAGTTTATCGGAGCTTCCGTAGAAAGACCGTCTGTAAAACTGCCCATTTCAAGGTCAAGGCCATTGAAAATGGCTTCGTCCGTATTATGCGCTGCTCCCCAGTCGGTAATTACAGCCCCGTCGAATCCCCATTCTTTTTTCAGAATATCATTGATAAGACGGGCATTATGGGTTGCATGTTGGTCAAGATATTGGTTGTAACTGCCCATTATGCTCCATGCGCCCCCTTCGGTTACAGCCGCATGGAACGGACGCAGATAAAGCTCGTACAAGGCTCGGTCGGACACTCGCACATCCACATAATCGCGGAAAGTTTCCTGCTCGTTGAGCGCGTAATGTTTTACGCAACATGCCACACCATTGGATTGGAGTCCTTGGATATATGGCACACACATTTGAGAAGCAAGATATGGATCTTCACCCATGTATTCAAAGTTACGACCGTTTAGTGGAGTACGGTACAAATTCACGCCTGGGCCTAATAGCACCGTCTTATTGCGGTAGCGAGCCTCCTCGCCGACCATTTTCCCGTAAAGGGTCGCCATCTCCGGCTGCCATGTGGCAGCAAGGCAGGTCAAGGCAGGAAATGCTGTACACGAGTCGTTAGTCCAACCTGCATGTCCCCAGTCGTTCCAGTTTATTTCCATCCGCACACCATGAGGTCCGTCACTTGTATAGACCTCGGGAACACCTAAACGCGGTACTCCCGGACTTGAGAACTTTGATTGTGCATAACTGAGGCGGACTTTCTCTTCAAGGGTCATCTTGCTCAGAAGTGTTTCTACCATTGTCTCAATATCATTGTTATTGATGTCGGCAGCATTTAAAGTCGTCATGCTTAATATAGAAATGATGAAAAATAGAATCTTTTTCATACTTTGCTTTTGATTTTTAATTTATAAATTACAAAAAAGAGAAGAGATGGCTGTCTCAAAATAGAGAAATTGGACAGACATACTTATAATTTATAAGTTATAGTCACTACTGTCCAATAAAAGTTGGCTAATCGGTCTTTGAAATTATTGAAATACAG
>ENA-OPEJ01000075-OPEJ01000075.1-human-gut-metagenome-genome-assembly--contig:-NODE-75-length-38431-cov-2.643788_pt1 | contig 38431 bp, 32 predicted proteins | sample MGYA00241635_ERZ501533 | MGnify/ENA primary metagenome ERZ501533 (study PRJEB25962, sample SAMEA2042378) | human gut metagenome | biome: human gut; feature: human-associated habitat; material: faeces...
CCTACTTTATGACAGGTTACATGAACTGATCTGTGAGAGTCACATCATCCATGCAGACGAGACACCGGTTAAGGTGATACGCATCGATAACAACCAGATCAAAAACGGAAAGAAAACCTACATGTGGGTATACCGTAACCGCCCAGTTGAAAAGGCCAGGCCGATCGTTCTCTTTGACTGGCAGCCTTCGCGTAAAGCCAATCATCCAAGAGACTTTCTAAAAAATTTCTCCGGCACCGTTATTACAGACGGCTATCAGATCTACCATAAGTTTGGCAGAGAGCGCGATGATCTGACCATCGGCGGCTGTTAGATACACGCAAGGCGTCCTTTTGCCGTCTTTATGAAATCCCTCAAAGGCGCTGACGCACGATTGCTTAGGAAGCATATGCCATGATTACAGAAATGTTCCATATCGACAACAGATTTAATAATCTCCCAACCGTTGATTACTTGAAACAGCGACAGCTTATTCTAACAGAAAAATTTGACGCTTATTTCGTATAGATAAAGCTAAAATACACTCAGGTTACACACAATACCACGATTGGAAAAGTATTGGTCTATAGTATCTTTCAGGAATCCTATCTCCGCACTTTCCTGAATGATGGCGATGTCCCTATGGATAACAACTATGCAGAACAGGCAATTCGTCCTTTCACCATTGGTCGTAAAAACTTCGTTTCGATCGAGACCTCAAGCCCGCGTGCCAGTGCAATGATCTATAGTATTGTTGAGACTGCAAAAGCCAACCACCTGAATGTTTATCAATACTTCGAATTACTGCTCACCGAGATTCCAAAGCACATGAATGACACAGATCTAAAATTCATCGATGAACTTCTTCCATGGACACCACGTGTCCAGGAGAACTGTCCAAGTCGTTTTAAGAAATCTTAATTTTTCAATGTACAAACGTATATCAAAATCAGCTTAGCCCCACAGTAATGCAGGGTTTTGCTTTGTTGTGGTACTCACAATTGAGGACTTACCAACTATTCATATCTAATTATCGGGATATTGCAAAACACAAAAATGTTTAGATAAAAAAGCCAAAAGCATACATTATCGATTTGAAATAATTTTCTACATTAACCTCTTGTAAAGGAACTACATGGATCGCACCCATTACGTTTAAAACACATATTCTCAAACTACATCAACAATATAAACCAAAACTATAAAGCGAAAAATAATTTTCCTAAAAGCATTTTTACTATTTTGAATACAAAATCTTTCAATTACTAGTACGTTTCCCATTCTCATAAAGCATATAGATAAAATTATTATAGCTTCAAAGTTCCTCAAAATAAGGATTCTTGAATCAAAACAAGAAGTTATTTATTTTACTTTATACACGTTTTTGTTTCAACTTACAGATATTTTTGTATAAACTCTTTCACTGATTCCAACGTATCAATCTGTCCAAAATCTCCATCTATCTGGTTTGTCCCCTCCCCATTAATAAGAATGCTCTTACACCCAGCATATATTCCGGCTTTCACATCATTCTCATTGTCACCAATCATATAAGACCTCTTGAGGTCTATATTAAAGTCTTCAGCTGCTTTTAACAGCATTCCAGGCTTCGGCTTACGGCAATTACAATCAATTTTCAATTCTGCCACCTCTCCTTTATATCCTTTGTGTGGATGATGTGGACAGAAATAGATTGCATCTAAATAAGCACCTTGTTTTCCAAGTTCAGTTTCCATTTTATTATGAATTTCATCAAGCTCATTCCATGTAACTTCTCCTCGTGCAATAACAGGTTGATTTGTAACCACTATAGCAAGATAACCTGAAGTATTGATTTTTTTTATTGCTTCAGCAACACCTGGAATCAATTTAAAATCATCAACTTTCTTCAGAAAACCTTTATAAACATTGATTGTTCCATCTCGATCAAGAAACACTGCTTTTTGTTTCTTCGACAAATTCTTTTTTTCAACTATTCCGGCAATAAAATCTGTCTCGACTTGATGAAAACGTTTAGGTGTTCCCATATCTTTCACATATTCTGGAGAATCATAACAAAACATTTTTCCTTTCCCTGCAAGCGGTTTCAACAATTGGCGATCAAGGTCTATTTTGATTATTTTTCCAGTTTTATGGTCTATTTCACCCACTCTACTACCATCAACATTATCTAATACATCAGGATCAATCACATGAAGTCCTGCATTTACACGATTTCTATAATACTTTGGTCTTTTCTCTTCTTTAGACAGCCACATTTCAACCATCCCATTCTTATCAGAAATGATAAGACCAGAATCATAAGGATGATCATTAGGATGGGTAAAAAGAGTAACTAATCCACCATGTATTTTATGAAATTCAACAAATCGCTTGAAATCCACATCAAAAATAACATCAGCATTTAAAAGCAAAAAGGGCTTTGTAAGTTTATTCTTTAATTTAAATAGTGCCCCAGCATTTCCAAGTGGTGTTTCTTCATTATAATATTCAATATTTACACCAATCTTAGCACCATTTCCAAAGTAATCCATAATAACGGAACCAAGATAAGACACTGTAATAATCAAATCAGTAAATCCCTGATCTCTAAGAGAAATAATTTCTCTTTCAAGCACTGGCATCCCTTTTATTGGAATCATCGGTTTTGGTATATCTGACGCAATAGATTGAATACGAGTTCCTTTACCGCCCGCCATTATTACTACCTTCATCTGTTTTCTCCAAAAAATTTATCCTCAAGCATCAGGCAAAGACAATGATATACCGGAAGATGCAACTCCTGAATCATATATGTCTCAGTTTCTGGCACCTTAATTGCGACATCTGAAACCGTTGCTAATTCACCTCCATCAGCTCCAGTGAGACCTATAATTTTAATTTCGGAAGCTCTAGCAACAACAGTTGCATTCATGATATTCTTACTATTACCAGATGTGGAAATACCAAGAAATACATCTCCCTTTCTTCCAAATCCCATAAGTTGTTGTGCAAATACCCCAAGACCATCAACATCATTAATATATGCTGTAGTCAACGCCTCATGTGCAACAAGTGGAATAGCCATTAATGACATTTCAAGATTTCTCGCCAACTCTGGTCCTCTCGCTGGATCTATGTCAATTAATCTATTAGCATAATTTTCACTGACTGGACGTTGAATTTTAAAACGCTTCATAAGTTCACCGGCAATATGTTCTGAATCTGCAGCTGATCCCCCGTTTCCAGCTACGAGCAGCTTTCCATCATTCTCATAGCATTCTTCCAAAACTAAATATGCATTTATAATATCTTGCTTAACACTATTTAATGCAGGATACCGATTTATCAACAAATCTATATGTTTTTGCAATCTATGTTCTAATATTCGCACCATTCTCTCTCCCATTTCTATTGTATAGGCTCATACTCTTCTGGCGTATAGTAAATTACACGAGTTCCACCATTTTCAAACTTAAAAGGAATATGCATAAGATCAGACATTGCCTTTCGTACCTCATTTTGTTTCTCTGGTTGAACATAAAACACAAGAAATCCACCACCTCCAGCGCCTAAAAGTTTTCCCCCCAGTGCACCAGCCTGTATTCCTCTAGCATATAATTCATCAATACTATTTGTGCTAACCAAACCTCCAGTCCGTCTTTTCAATTTCCAAGTATTATCTAAGAGCCTACCAAAATCATCTAAGTTTCTATCTTTGTTGACTAAAATTGCTTCCGCTTCATCAACCAAATCATACATCTGGTTTAGCATTATTTTTTTATCAGTTGGACTACTGGCAGCATTTGCCTTTTGAACCTCAGAAGAAAAACGTGTAAATCCAGTAAAAAACATCAAAAGGTTATCATTAAGTCTTTTTTTTCTCTCTGGAGAAATAATAATAGGCAAAACCTCATACCCATATGAGCCAAAATTGATTCTATTAAAACCTCCAAACGATGCAGCTATCTGATCTTGCCACCCCCCTGCTTCATTACAAAGGACACGTTCCAAATAAATTGCCTCATCAGCCAGTTTCTTCTTATCTGCATACTTACCTTTTAAAGCATAGAAAGCATTAAGCATACCCACTGCAAAAGAAGAACTTGTTCCAAGACCAGATCTTGCAGGTAAATCTGCTTCATAAGTAAGACGAATCTCATGCATATTAAGCATCTTCATTGCTTCACGAATTGCAGGATGATTAATATCATTTACATCTGTAACACGTTCAGTTTTTGAATATGACAATTCCGTACTATAATCAAAAAAACGCGGCAAATGGCGTACGTTTACATAGCAGTACTTGTCGAATGTAGTTGATAGAACAGCTCCACTATTCTCTCTAAAATAATCTTCCATATCCGTACCTCCTCCGAAAAAAGACATACGGAACGGAGTTTTTGTTATTATCACTTTTATCTTCCTCTTAGCTTTCTACATATTTTTTTAATGTTTAAAGCAATATTTAATCCAAACGCTATTATCTTAAAGGTAAATGTTTTCATTACCCAAAAAGCTTCAGCATATTGTACGCGTCCCCCCATGTGTCCACGATATAAATTAAGGCCCTTAACTCTTACATCGTAATCTACATAATCACACTGCGTTTTATACATTCTTAGCAGTTCCATTTTTTCATCAATATAATTACTTATATCTACATAATCTGTTACTGTTGAAATTAGTGACCAAACCTCGTACAACACAATATTTTGCCCTCTTTTTCTTCCTTTTCTTAATAATTTAGGCAAAAAAGTATATGTTAAGAACCTATGTTCAACATGATTTTCAAAAAAACTTGGAACAAATATGAAATCGTATTCTTTAGGATTTATATGTGATATTATTTCTGGAGTGTCATTTTTTAATTTTTCTAAAAAAGGAAAGTTATCACCATACGTGGAATTAATATATTCTTTATGTACACCTAGACGTTTCATGACACTATGCCATTCTTGAATTCTAGCTTCATTTCTACTTTTTGCTGTATACTTTCCGTCTACTGTCGGTATACCACTAGAACTTATACAAACACAATCCACCTCTGTATTTGTTCCCTTTAAAAGAGCCATTGTTCCCCCCACACCAATTATTTCATCATCTGGATGTGGAATCAAAACCAATATTTTCTTTCCAATTAATACTTCTTCAAAATTAAGACCTTTCATATATTATCTCCCAGAAATTATCCTTCCATTGTTCTACCGAATGATATTTCTTAAACCCAACTATTTCTTCCTTCGTCAAATTAAATAAATGCTTTTCTCTCAGCCTTAAGTTAATTAAATTTAAATAATCCGATTCAATTTCTGCACAGTTTTCAGGTTTAATCCCATATACATTTTCTACTGCAATCTTCGAACCTATTAAATCGACTCCCATCCCCAACGTTGTCAAAGCTTTATTTTTCGTTCCAACTCCAACTTCCAAAGGTAAAATAACCACGTCTTGCTTAGAAATATACTCCTCAAAATCATCAACAAAATCTTGAATATTAACATGAATTCCTACTTTGTTCAGTTTATCTAATATTTTTTCTGTATATTTTGATGGCATTCTCCCCAAATACTCTATACTAATTTTTCCTATATATTTATCACAATTATTCAAAATCAACGAGAGAATTTTATCAACCATATTAGGTGCATAAAATGGAGACATACCACCCGGAAAACATATTCTTAATTCACTATTTCCAAACCACTCTTCATGCTTATATTTATCTATTAATTTTGATACCGGATGATGTACAAAACAGGCATCCGCCATCAAAACAGATCTATAAAACTCTGCATCCATCTCCCCTACTGTAAATACCTTCTCAGATAATTCTACAGCATGGCGATCTATTTTAATAGCTTGTTTAAAATTATATAAACCAAAAATTTTATATTTTATCCTCGAATTATAGAGCATTGCACGTAAATATAAGAGAGGGCCACTATCCATACCAATAGTATAAAATTTGGCATGTACATTTTTATACTTAAATAACGACGAAAAATACGGATAAAAAATCACCTTATCGTACGCTTTAATATCTATTTCATAACTTTTATAATTCTTATATAAAGAATATTTAAATATTCTCTCTTTTTTTTCTTTTTTTGATGCAAGCTTATTCCAAGGGACAAAATTCACTGCATCAGGCAAGTCAAATTTTCCTTCATTATCCCTATACACAATGAGGTCTACTGGATTTGTAGCAACGCTTAATATATCATTCAGTAAAATTACAACGCCACCAGCTCTCCCTCCATATTTATTCGGCGGATACAATGACACAAGTAATGTTTTCATTCAGTTACCACCTCTCTAAATAAATTTTCCCACTGATCAACTATATTTTTAACAGAGAATTTCTTACAATCTTGAAGAGCATTTTTTGCTATCGTTCTTCTAATATCTTCTTTCCTGATTAACTCTAAAAGTTCTTTTCCATATTTTTCTCTGTTATTATCTTCAACAAGTACACCATTACGTCCATTTTCAATAATATCATGTACTGCTGAAAAGCTGTCCAATGCAATCGGTACACACCCATATTGTTGTGCTTCAACCAAAACCATGCCAAAGCCCTCACTATTTGATGCCATTGTTAAAATGTCTGCTTTTTCATAATATGGTCTTGGATCCTGAAAACCAGTAAATTTAACGCGTTTACAATTTATTTTTTTTGCATATTCTTTCTCATCATTCAAGGTAACGCCGTCTCCAACCAATGTAAACGTCCAATTTTGAGCTAATTCCTCATCTTGAATGTCAGACCATACGTCTAACAAAAAGTGAACTCTTTTTAATTCAATCATTCTTCCCACATACAAGATATTGTTTGTCTTTTTAGAAAAATCTATTGTTTCACTTGGGATTTCATAATGTAACGGATTTCCAATAGCACAAAGCTTCTTCTCATCAATTTTACCAAGTAATTTTTTTGCATCCTCTACAAACGAATTGCTCAAAAAAACCCATTTATCACAATTATCATAATCTTGCTTGCGTTGCCAATATACTCTTAACCAACCGCCTTTTTCACCAAATATTCCATAAAAAATTTTTTGTTTTAAAGTATTTACAATCGGAACATACTTTACAACACCGTGATGACATTTAATAACCTTTGAACCTGTATTTTGAGCAGCCTTATATACCTCTCGGCTTGGTAACCATTGATTTACAATAATATCAAAGTTTTCTTTTTCAAAAATAGTCGTTAACTGTTTACGAATATTACTCTTATCTCTTGTACCTATATCCCCATCATTCAAATTTGTAATACCATTCAATTTTACTGTTTTAATATTTTCATTTAAATATGGAGTTGTTTGATTATTTCTATCCCATAAATAAATAATCGTAACATCATTACTTCTTGAAGCTAATTCATTTACTAAAATTCTGGTAACGGTTTCTCCCCCACCATAAACTGGCCAAAAGCGCATCAAATAAACAACTTTCATATCATTTCCTCCTATTACCTAACAACCATTTAATCTTTCAAATATTGCATAAAATTACTTGTCAAATTTTTAAAAATAGGATTATATTCTTGTTTCAGAATTGAAATATCCTCATTTTCTACGAATCGCGGGCTAATACTAAACAATTCAAATAATGATCTTATCCTTTCATTCGTTGCTGAAGAATATCCTTTTAAAGGTATTGTTCCAAATTGTTTTTTAAAAATAAGAGAAAAGACTGTTCCATGAAACGAATTCGTTAAAACAAAATCCGCATTATCAACTAAATAGAGCCATTCAGGTATAGTTGGATAATATTTAGTATAATTGTCTATTGATTTATCCTCCGCTACATATATTACCTCTAAATCATTCTTCTTAGCAAAATTATAGACGTAATCCAAATTGTATTTTATTGTTTGCGTCATTACTAAATATATAAAAATGTATTTTTTCTTTATATGTCGTACATATTTATCCTTTTTATACAAAGTTCTATATTCTTCTGCACTTAGTAAAAGCGTTGGATCAACAACCCATTCTGGATTTTTTACACCACATTTTTCACATAACTCTAACCCTTTTTTTTCCCGAACCGAAACATAATCTAATTTATTAATTAATGGCCTTATCTCTGATAATTGTTCATTGCTTACATATTTCGGATCCCAACTTGCAGCATAGGATATCCTTCTTATGTTTTCTTTACCAAAATCCAAAAAATATGCATGTATATTATCCCTGCATATATCTAATTTAGCATTATAAAAATTCCATACTTGATCCGAACCCACAATATACGCATCAGCCTCTGGCGGATCATTCACCAGTTCTTTATAGCCAATATATATTTTTGGGGAAACATTCATATTTTTCTTTATGAAGTCGTCAAAATTTCTATTTTTATCTTTAGAACAAGAATTTTTTTCTATAACAATTCTTTTTTTTACTTTTGAAAGCACTACTTTAATTTTAAAGAATACATTGCCTTGTATCTTTTCGACATATCTAATAAGAAATGGGTTGTATCCTTGCTTAGAAAGATATTTCTGCAATGCATAATTTTGTAATATAGCTCCATAGTTATGTTTCGTTTGCCATAAAGTCATAATTCCAATTTTCAAATTAATTATCCCCTATCTTTTAAAAAATTTATGATAACATCGACTCAAACTAATTCGTAGTCTCCAATAACTATCAAACAAATTGTTATTCTTTCTCCATAAAGGAATTTTTACATATTTTTTACTCAATTCTCCAAATGACATTCTGCTAAAATCCTCATAAAACCTATCTCTGTCCTTAGGTTTCATAGGTGACTTAACTATTGTAGTGTTATGCTTTTCTAACATATCTATTGGTATTTTTTTTGTCCAAATACTATTTAACTCATCTGAATCAAGAAGTTGTTTGGCTTTTAATGAATTTATAAGAACAAAGGATAACCCTTTATCATCATATAATTCAGGATAACTGAGTTGAACTCCCCAAAAATCTCCCAAAGTAAAATCCGATTTATGATGTATATCTTTATATTTACAAGAATAACAACATTCACGCTGTGCATAATGTTTCAAAAAAAAGAATGCCCATTCATCATTTGGCAAAATTCTTATGTACTTTTTTCCTGATAGAAAAGAAATTTTTAAGCTAAACCTATCCCATCCAAAAGTTTTATCTCTGAAATTCACACTACAAATTTTTGAATTTTGTTTATTTTCACGATACTCCAAATATTTTTTCCAAAGTCCTGGAGACGTATTGCCAGAACAAATCAAATCTAATGTATACAAATTGCTATAATCTTTTTTTAAATATGTATACAAACCATTTATTTGACAAGATGTTCCTGTAAATAAAACCATTCTATCATTTTCGCAAAAATCATAACATTTTTTATAAATATCCTTACTTATATAACTTTGAACATATTTACTTGTTTTGAAGCGAACAACTCCATCCATTGATTCTGCATAATTATGTTTTACGCCAAATGTTTCATCAAACTCTGCTCCAAACACAACTCCACCATTAGATATAATATAGTTCGACAAAATTTCAAAAATCCCTCCGCTACTAGCAGTTAGTCGCGCATTTGTATTTATATTAACAGCCGCATATAGTTCTCCGATATCAAGGCTATCCGCTTTCTTAACATTATAATTAGGCGAATACAATAAAACCGGACATGACTTCATACATTTTCCACATAATATACATTTATCTTTCTCAATTTCAGGATAATCAAAACCATTACTATCATCTCTCGATATTCTAATTGCTCCTATTGAGCAACTATTCACACATGACATACAACCTGTGCATTCATCTTTTGAAGCCAATTTTATCATATAATTTGTTAACCCTTTACTGTTTTGATCTTATTTTTTTTACAATACTTTTCGGTAACACTCTTGCCACCAATACATGTAACCATATTACAAACTCTTCTCTAATCTTATATTTTTTGCTCTTATAAAAAGCTTGATTGCAAACTTTTTGTTCTATACTGCCATACTTTGTCTTATATATGTACGTACCCCCTCTCTAAGAACAAACGTTCTTTTTGTTTTTTAGCTAACATTTTAAGATATAAATTATATATAATCATTCCTGGAGATTGTTTTGACAATTTATTATCGAAAGAGAAATTTTCCAAAAATACATCCGTTCCTTGCTCACACGATAATAAGACTGCAGCAATCGTATTTCCAAATTTCAGTTCATATATATCTGTCACATGATATTTTTTAATATACTCCTGCTCTGTCATTGCATAATCTGAGCCATATGAAACGTTTTTATAATTCCAAAAAACTTGAATTAATTTAAATAATACTTTTTCAGCTGCTTCACCAATGACATAATCTGTAAAGCTCAAATTTCCACAAATTTTATTATCCAATTTCACTTGCAAATATTTTGCTTCTTCATTTTCCTGCTGAGATACTTTTATAATTTTCCATTTTACATTTTCTTGCCATAAATCAAATCGATTATAAATCAAAGTAGTTTTTATTCTACTTAATTCCAATTTTTCTACATATTCTACTGTTATTTTTCATGATGCTTTATTCCTCTTGATTTTTTTTAATAAATTACCCATTAATTCTTTTAAAGATTCTCTCTCTTTAGTTGTAAAAAGTAAGCATGTTATAGACAGCATAATCAAAATAGTATAAACACCATATGATGTAATATGTTTTAAAACACTGTTAGTAATTAGCAAATTAATACCATAAACTGCCACTAATAGCAATATACATAAAGCTATACATTTTGCTACAACATCTTTAATATACTTTCCAAATGACAACTTCGTAATTTTTGATGTACATAATATTCTTCCAATACTAGCCAAAAAAGTGAGAAAAATTGATATATAATAAACAACACATGGGATCTTAATAAAATGAATCAAAACAATGCTCATTGGAAGATTGAAAAGTAATATTCCACCTACAACAATCTGATAAATTTTAATTTTTCCCGTTGCATCTGCCAATGGGCTTATAGGTAATGTTATTGATTCTATCAATGCCTCTATCAACCCTAGCCTAGCAAATTCTACTGCATACTTTGGAATAGATCCTAACCATAAATGAATAATAAAAGGCATATCATAATAAAATGGAAACATAAGTACAAACATAAGCAAAAATGTTATTTTTGAAGAAAAATTGACAAAATAGTATAATTCATCATCATTTTCTGCCGCATAATTCTTTACAATTTGTGGTCTCAAAGCATTACTAAAATTTGTCGAAAAACTTGCTAATGCTGAATATATAGATGTTGCTATTCCTCGTGCTGTTACTATTCCCGCATTAAAATTTTGATTGATTACAATATTTACAGCCTGATTCTTAAAAGAGAAAATAGCTGATCCAAATAAATTCCAAGATGCAAATGATAGCATTTCCTTAAATAAATTTCTATCAAATTGTCCCCCCATCTTCCATTTATATTTTGCTTTTACAACAACTAGATACGATAAAAATGATATACCAGAAACACCGACAAGCAACAATCCATATATTGCAAGTCTAATATCTGGATTTAATGCTTTTATTAAAAATGCAATAACTAATTTTAAGACTACTTCTATAATAGAAATAGCAGCATAAATATCCATATCTTCATAAGAAATAACATATGCTAAAAAGGGTGTGACAAAAATTGTAAGTATCAGACTAATAATCGAAAACTGATATAACCATATAACTTGGTGAATCCTGTCTACTGGTACTATAAGCCTTGTTTGAACATACCAAAACCCTACTGTCTCAGCAAATAAGAATACTACTACAGCGATTAGAACATAAACTATTAGTGATGTCCACACGCATTTCTTTAGTTCATCATATTTATCCTGTCCCATATAAAAGCTATAAAATCTCTGACTCGCAGATGACATAGCTCCACTTAAAATACTGAACATAGATGCAATACCTGCTATTAATGTATATAGTCCATAGTCATCTTCTCCAAAACTATGGAGAAGAATTCTGACAGATACAAGATTAATAACAAGGATTACAATCTGACGAATATAAAGCATAAAAGTGTTTTTAAACATTTTTTTTGAATTTATACTTTTTCCCATAAAATATATCCTTACATATTTAAAATATTATTATTTATAACATTCACTATTATTGATTCTCCCCCTTGTAACACAGGAAGTAGGATAAACCAAAAGAAATATGAACACAAAATATACGCATCGAATATGAACCTATTCTTCTCAATTCTCAACTGTTCTCTATTTCTATGAGCTGCATAAATTGCCATAAAAATTATCCATATTCGATAAATTCGAGTGGCAACATTTGCATAAAAATAAAACGGAAGCAATAAAAACATTATTTTCGTTCCATCCAAATAAAATGAGGTTTGTAAAAAATTTTCTCCACCAGATGAGGCTAACCAATAAATAATTAATCCACCTAGTATCTGCCAAACAACCGTTACCAAAAAACTCGGCAATGATATAGGAGACATATAATTAGATAATGCCGGGATATATCCTGCTGCAATCGGCAACGCACCCCTAACGACTAACAACATCAAAACATCTCCCGCTAAAACCTGCATAAAATATTTTGCAAGCAATGGTTGAAATAGAAAGACAATAAAAAATAATGACAAAAAATGAAATTGTGTAGCCAAAAAAACAAGAATAAGATACACAAGAATATTTTTCAGTACAACTCTTTTTCCATAGATTTTTTCTTTATACCAATATAAAGCTAATACAATAAATATTGTTGCTAACATTGATTTAAGTTGCCAACCATTCTCAGCATAAACAAAAAATGCTATAACACATAAAACGTATCCTGGCTCAGAAGTGAGTTTAAATATAACCATAGATATTATAAGTATACTAATGAATGTAATCAATAGATGATATACACCAAATGGCATTCCCATTTTATGAAAAAAAATGGACACATATGAATATAGTTGCTGAACCCCCCAATCAGTCATATAATCATTATTGTATTGCCATATATAATTATCTATGTCTATGTTTCCAACATAGCCACCATAAAATAAACTAATAGCTGCTATTTGAATAGCACATATTTTTTTTGATCTCGGGAAAACAAGCCCAAGTAACGGGATCAAATAAAGCACTAAACTCACGTTTTTTCTCCAGTATCTTTCTTTTTATTTCAAATTCATTTGGTCTTAAATTATACTTTTTATCTTTGTTTTCAAATTTTTAAATCGTATTCTGAAATACTGTAAATTGGTATTTTTTCTTTTTATCCTTCGAAATTCACTTTCTATATCATTAAAAGCAACCTCTAAATATTCGAAAGAATTTGGAATAATTTTATACAAATCACAATCAGAGTTTATCCTATTTATCATCTTTCTTTTTTGAAGATGTATATACATAAACTCTTGACGTTCAATTTTTCCACTTTTATTGTCATAGTACCTATACAAATTACCTTTGTTCCATACAAACAAAGAATCTCTCCGCTCTTCTTTTGTTCCATCACCGATATCTAATAAAAAATCAGATGATTTTGTATATATATCAGCCGCATAGCTTTTTTTCCATATTTTGCAATCATTATCTTCAAAGATAGTGTTGATATTAACTTTATCTTGAAATTTTTCATCAAAATTAAAATTAGCCGTAGAAGAAAATGCTTTTCTGTAGAAATCAACACCATCTACTTTTTTCAAAAACATCTGATTGAACTTTTCTTTGTTTTTTATCAATGTAAGATGCCCTAATGTGAAAATTTTTTCATACGAAAGGACTTCCTCAGTTAAAAAATGGCGCAAATCACCATAAATAAGATCAAGATCACCATATCCCCAATAATCATACCCTTCTACCAATTCCGGAAATAGATAGGCATAGGCTGGTTTATATTCACATAATTTGTGTACACTGTCAATAACAATATCAAAATCAAATTTTCTCTTAACTCTCTTTTGAACTTCCGCAAAAGTATTCTTTACTTTGCGTACATTAGGTGGATAATTATATTTGCTTCCATTATCCGTTATGATAACCCAATTGATGGTTTTATTATATTTACAAGAATTTAAAAACAATTGAAAATAATCTGGAAAATTTCCAAAATACGGAATTATGATAACAATACTTTTCATTTATCAACCTCTTCTTTTATATATCCATCCAATTAAACTTTCGGTAAAACTAATTCCAAAACACAAAAGACAAATATAAATCATCTTCTCTCTATTTCTTGAGTAATATCGCAGTATGTATTTATTTTGATTTATGAACGAGTAATATTTTTTGCGTTCATGCTTGTCTATTTGAGTAATAGCTATAAGAAACATCGAAAAATTTTTTGCCAAAAAATAGTTAAAAGCAATCTGATAATCCTCATTCATACTCTTCTGAATCTCAATACATCTTTTATAATTATCTCTTACATCTTGAATATTTTTATTGCTTAAAGTTTTTGTAATACTTCCTTCTCTTTGTCTGTAAGAATATGGTGCCTCTGATAAAACACAACAAGATTTTGCGGTCGAGAAAACCTTACTACACCACTCCATGTCTTCACTATATACATTTTTTCTGAAGCTAATCTCATTATTTGTCAATAAACTTCTTTTTATCACCTTATCCCAAGCACATATGTCAAATGCATCTTTACGGACCAAATCACAAATATCTGTTGCATTACATGTGGGAATACGCGTATCGATTATTTTTTGATTTAAAATTTTATTATAACCAAACACAATTAAATCCACATCTTTACTTAAAATCCGCTCGTGTATTTTTTTCAGAAAGTAAGTGTCATTCCAATAATCATCCGAATCAAGGAACATAACATATTTTCCACCAGCTAATTCTAATCCAACATTTCTCGCATCTGACAGACCTCCATTCTTTTTATGTATAACTTTAATATTTTCATTTTTGCCATACATATCACAAATACTACCAGTGTTATCTGTTGCTCCATCATCTACGAGAATTATTTCATAATTTTTATAGGTCTGGTTTAAAACAGACGTTATACACTGATCGATGTATGTCTCAACATTGTATGCTGGAATAATAATTGATATTAATGGTTCCAAAATCATCGAATGCAATCCTTCCTCAAATTGTAAATTTACTAAACTTTTAAATAAAGGATAGTTTCTTCCACAACTTTTCTCTTGTCAAAATTCTCTTCCATATGTTTTCTTCCTGCCAAACCCATTTCTTTACGTTCTTCTGAAAGCAAGCAAAATTTCTTCAACACCTTATAAAGATTTTTAATATTTCTTCGCTCCACAAGATAACCGGATACTCCATCATCCACAGTTTCCATGCATCCAGGGATACGAGAAGTTATGACTGGCCTTCCACTAGCAGCGCTTTCAAGATTTGTATTCGCCATTCCCTCATGCCATGAGGGAAGAACAAAGCAATGGCATTGCTTAATAAAGGGTTTTACATCTTTTTGATACCCATAGTAATGCAACCACCCCTCATTTTCGTATTGCATGATCAACTCTTTATAATTCTCCTCTGATTCACCTAATACGTCAAGGCAACAATCTATTCCATCATCAATTAGTCTTCTCATTGCCTCAAACAACTCTTCAATTCCTTTTTCTTTCATAATACGCCCCATAAAAAGAAAATGGATTTTCTGCTCTGTTGGATATTCCATTACCTGATATTCATCTAAATTAACACCAGCACCATTTAGTTTATGAGTTCTTTCTTCATTCACAATGTGTTCTTTAATAAAAAATTGTTTATTCTCCTCATTTTCGAAAAAAACAATCTTTGCCTTTTTGCAAGCGATACAATACATTTTAATTACTAACGTTTTTAATATGCCATCTTTTTCAAATGCTGTTCCCAGTCCTGTTATATTCATTGCATATGGAACTTTTAATAGTCTGCAAATCATTCCTCCGTATACATTAGGTTTAATGGTATATGTGATTACTAAATCAGGCATATATTTCTTAACCATTCTGAAATATGCAATTAATATTTTCGCATCTTTAAAAGGATTTATCCCTCTTCTTTCTATTGGAGTATCAATAAATTCACACCCCATATTACACAAATCATCTACAAACCCACCATATGGCAAAGAAATATATACTGTATTCTTCTTAAGAAGTTCCCCAATAAGTTCTTTTCGAAATTTGTATAAACCAACATCATTATTTGCTAATATTAATATCCGCAACTTTCCTTCTCCTTGTGTAACTCTATAGCCGGAACTCCTATATATGTTCCTTTCTTCTTTATATCACTTATTACGACTGCACCAACGCCGATCATACACACTTCACATATCTCAATATTGTTACTCACTGTAGCTCCTGCACCGATCCAAGTTCCATTTCCAATGATTACAGTGCCTGCAACATGTGCTCCTACCGAAACATGTACAAAGTCTCCAATATTACAATCATGGTCAACAGATGCACCAGTATTTATGATACATCCCTCTCCAATATTTGTATCAGAGTTAATTATTGCACCTGCCATAATCACGGTACCTTTTCCAATCGTAACTCTTCTGCTGATTACCGATTGAGGATGAATCAAAGTGGTCAGTCTGTCTTCTCCTACTTTTTGTTGCATTTTCTTGCGAATAGAGGCATTCCCTATCGCAACAATAATATCATAATCTGGATATTTTGCTGCATCTTCTGATGTTCCAACAACTGGAAATCCAGCACATTCTTTTAATTCAGGATTATCATCCAGAAATACTATTTCTTCATATCCGTTTTTGACAGCAATATCAGCAATCACTTTTCCATGACCACTTGCACCTATGATAGCTAATCTTTTCATTTATTTGTTTCCCATAAACTCTTCCATTGTCGCTGATGTATCTGACGAAATTCCTTCTTTTTTCACTACAGTTTTTACTGTATCCAAAATAACCTTAATATCCGTTTTCATCGAAACATGATTCACATACCATACATCCATTGCGAACTTTTCTTCCCATGACACTGCGTTTCTTCCATGTGCCTGCGCATACCCTGTAAGTCCCGGTCTGACATCATGCCTGTGATGCTGTTCTTCATTATATCTCGGCAAATACTGTACTAATAATGGTCTCGGACCAATAAGGCTCATATCACCTTTCAGAATATTGAAAATCTCTGGCAATTCATCCAAAGAGGTTGCCCGAAGAGCTTTTCCAAACTTTGTTAATCGAATCTCATCCGATAACAAGTTCCCGTTTTCATCCCGCGCATCCGTCATTGTACGAAACTTATACATATTGAAAATTCTTTCGTTTTTTCCCGGTCTTTGTTGTTTAAACAGTACTGGAGAACCAAGTTTTACACGAACCAGTACCGCTAAAATTATATATAACCACCAGAATATTGCCAGAACAACCAATGAACACACAATGTCTACCAATCGTTTTACATATTTTTCATAAAATCCCTGTTTATGTTGCATTACTATCTCCTGCCTATGCAAAGCATTCTCTGATCACTTCAATAATTCGATCCTGCTGCTCCACTGTCATTTTATTATCACTCGGCAGACACAATCCTCTCTGAAAGATATCCATCCCCACATCCAGCGGCATTCCATCTTTTCCAAGAGTTCCACCACTGATATAGGCATTGGTTTTCGCTCTTCCGTTTCCTTCCCGTGTCACAAAACCATTCATGCGATAGATTGGCTGCATATGCATCGGTTTCCATATCGGCCGTCCCTCTGCATTGATACTCGCGATAGCTTCCAGAATTTCCGTTGGACAGCTTTTTTCTGGCTCTCCGATATAGAGAGCTTCCTGTTCACCACGTACCTGCTTACACATTGCGTCGGGTTCAATGATCATACAACTGAGCCAGAAATTCGGTTCACTATTTGTTCCATCATATGGATTCATATGTACTGGAAGCCCCTTCAGTCCGTCTTTATACCTTTCGTAAATTGCTTTCTTCTGTGCAATATGTTCTTTCAGATAAGGGAACTGTCCTCTTACCACGCCTGCGATCACATTGCTCATGCGGTAATTGTATCCCAGTTCCTCATGTTGATACCACGGAGCATTTTCTCTGGACTGCGTGGACCATTTCCGTACTTTCTTTGCCGCTTCTTCATCATCGGTAAGGAGCATTCCTCCGGCAGATCCGGTTATGATCTTGTTTCCATTAAATGAGATTGCATTAAAATCACCAAATTGTCCCGTCTGCTTTCCTTTATAAGTCGCACCAAGTGATTCTGCTGCATCCTCGATCAAAATCGCATTGTGTTTTTCACATACATTTCGGATTTCATCCACTTTTCCCGGTGTACCGTATAGATGTGCTGTAACAACCACTTTCACTTCCGGATAAAGTACAAATGCTTTTTCCAATGCCACTGGATCCATGTTCCAAGTGTCGTATTCCGTATCGATAAATATCGGAATTCCACCTTCATAGACAACCGGATTCACCGTTGCATCAAATGTCATATCGGAACAGAATACTTTATCTCCCGGTTTTACTCCTGCCAGTTTCACTGCCATATGAAGTGCTGCAGTTCCTGCTGACAAGGCGACTGCATATTTACATCCTACCTTTTCACAGGCTAATCGCTCCACTTCATTGATATTTGCACCAACCGTTGACATCCAGTTGGTTTCATAGGCTTCTTTTATATATTCCAGTTCCGGTCCATGCATGGTGGGGGAACTGAGCCATACTTTATTTTCAAATGCTTCTCTTTCTTTTGTGAAGTCAAACATTTGTTTTCCTCTTTTCTCTTCTGAAAATTATTATTTAAACTCTACTTCTAAACTAAAGTATTATATCACACTTTGTCTTATATATCTACTTTCTTTCTGTTTTGTGGCGGATTTTATTGCAAAACTGTCCCAAAACCATTAATAAGGAGTGATTCCTTTACGATAGTATAAATCCTCGCCGTAAAGATCTCTCCGGCTTTTATCACTTTTCAATTTGCAAAATTGTATCAATCACTGTAGCAAATATATCAAAAGCATTGTACAATATATTCTTTGAATAAAATAAAAGGAGATTAAAAACATGAACTATTTAAAAATTGATATTGAAAACTATTTAGAATATTGCAGAACCCAAAAGCGTTTAGATAAAAAAACTCTAAAAGCATACCGTATTGACCTGCATCAATTTTCTGGACAAATTCTCATAACCAAATGTGCAGAAATTACTATTACTATATTAGAAACATATATTGCAAAACTTCACCAACAATATGCTCCCAAAACCGTAAAAAGAAAAATTGCTTCTTTGAAAGCATTCTTTCACTATCTCGAATATAAGGAAATAATTAACCAGAACCCTTTCAATAAATTACAGTTAAAATTTCGTGAACCACTCATACTACCCAAAACAATTCCTTTACACACCATTGAAATATTACTAAATACAATATATGATCAATACCACGCAGCCTCTAACTATTACATAAAAAAGAATTCACTCCGAGATATAGCTGTTATTGAACTGCTCTTTTCAACAGGAATCAGAATCTCTGAACTATGTACAATACCATACAGGAATATAGACCTACAAAACAATATTATTATAATCAACGGAAAAGGAGCCAAAGAACGCTTAATTCACATATGTGATAAGCATGTCATTTCCGTGCTTGCAGAATACTATTCGATATATAATTCAGAAATTCTATCATGTGAATACTTTTTCGTAAACAATATTGGAAAACGCCTGTCTGAACAATCTGTTAGGGAAATGATTAACAAATATTGTCAAATAGCAGATATCCGGCAACACATTACCCCCCATATGTTCCGACACTCTTTTGCCACATTACTTTTAGAAGAAAATGTCGACATTCGTTATATTCAATCGATGCTTGGGCATAGTTCAATAAACGTAACAGAAATATATACACACGTTACCATGTCGAAACAAAAAGACATCCTTAAATCAAAACATCCACGTAAAGACATGAACATATCAAATCAATTATAGCAATCGCAACATTCCCAAAGATGACCTATTTTAAAACTGTTTTATCAGTTTTATAGGCAGTGAAATGCGAACGCACGTAAAACAGGAAATCGCTTGCTACGTGTGTAGATAAAAATTACACAAAAACACCTTTCCTCCTACACAGCATTGTTAAAATATTATCGGAAGAAAGGTGTTAAAGTGCAAAACAAATACATCCGATAATTTCATTCTTGAAAAAGACATATGTCAAGTTTTATAAGATCTTTTTATGGGTGATGCAACTACTTGACTATACTAAAAGGATCTAGTACTTATCTTATCACACCATTCATTGTTATATATTGTATCTAAATATCTTTCCCCTCTATCTGGAAAAATACCAACTATTTTTGTAGATTCTAGACAATTCGAATATCCTGTATATTTTTGAATAGCATAGGCTACCGCCCCACTTGACGCACCCACAATAATTCCTTTTTTTAACAATTTATTGCACTCCGATATTGCTTCTATTTCCTCAACAATCATATAGTCATCAAACTTAGCATGTATTAAATTTTGTGGAGTCAAACTAGTTCCGATACCCGAAATATGCTTCTTTTGGTTGCTTTTTTCAAAAATTTGCGATCCCACAATATCAACTGCAATAATTTTACAGTCAGGAAATTTCTCTTTTATTTTTTTAGATGTACCTGCCAAAGTTCCGCAAGTACTAACTGCAACAAATAAATAATCTATCTTTTCCATTTCATTACATAATTCCTCTCCTAAAGAAAAATATGCCTTCCAAACATATTCATTTCCATATTGGTTTGTCCAGTACGCATTCTTGTGATCAGAAACATATTCTTTTACAATATTTATTCTATCCTGAATATAATTTCCATTTTTGTCAACTTTACTGGCAACAATAACTTCTGCTCCCAATAGTTCAATAATTTTTTTATTTGACGCAGTTACATTTGGATCAACTACACATATAAAGGAATTACCTTTTATTTTACACATGCCAGCTAAAGCAATCCCAAAGTTTCCAGATGATGATTCAATAATAATTGTATCCTTTTTTATAACTCCATCACTATATGCATTTTCCATCAGATATTTTGCAGCCCTGTCTTTAACACTTCCAAACAAATTACTTCCTTCTATTTTTGCGTAATAATTTATTTTATCATTTATTTTCAGTAATGGCGTATTGCCTATCATATCTGTAATATTTTGTATTATCATATAATTCACCTCCGAAGATAATAAGAAATTATCCTCGGAGGTGAATTATATGATAATACAAATCAATAATATACATAGCACAAATTCATTATCAATTATCAAATTATTGAGTTGTGTCAAAAAATACAAAATTACAGTTATTGGTTCTGATACATATAAAATGGGAGAATGTGCTGGAAGTCTTCTTGTTGACAAATATTATCAGGCCCCATCTATATCTCAAGAGACAGAATACATCAATTTCTTAAACAGTGTAAATGAAAAAGAAAACATTGATCTGCTAATACCAGCTTCCGATGCAGAAGCTGTATTACTTTCTAAATTCAGAAGTCAAATAAAAACAAAATTTTTTTCAGCTGATTACAAAACAGTAGCTCTGTTTAAGGACAAACTTAAAGCAACACAGGACTTAATGAAAAATAACATACTAGTTCCTCGTATTTGTGATAATTTGTTTAATGAAAAAAAAGTGATTTTTCGCAAAAGAAATTCTGTAAATAGTCTCGGAATATATATCGTAGACTTGCAAAAAGCTGAATATATAGAAAATCATTTTAATCCTGATTATTTTGCACAGCCTTACATAGAAGGGGACACTATAATTGTTGATGTTTTTTCTGATAAAAATGGTATTCCAAAATTAATAATCCCACGAAAAACTATTGAAATCAGAGATGGAACAGCCTTTAGAAGTCAAATTATTTATGATGAGACCGTTATTGCAATTACAAAGAAAATCTGCGATTTATATAAACTCCCCGGATTTTGTAATTTAGACTTTAAAGTTAATAATGGTAAATACTATTTTATCGAATTAAATGTACGCTTTGCCGGATCAGGAATATTCTCAATAATAGCTTCTTTCAATTATATGGAAACCTATTTAGAGCATTTTGTGCTAAATAAACCATTACGCGATATGGATTATTATATGAATTATGTCTGTTGGAATTCTATTGTAACACGTTATCTTGAAGAACTTATATATCCATACATTAGTGAATAAGCAATTTTTGCTTATTCACTAATGTTTTCAATATCGTGGTTCCAGAATGATAAGTAGATTATATACCATGGGTGTTTTATACGATTTTTTTCTTCTTTTGTTTTAGGTCCGTCTATACGTGCCCTTATATAGCGACTATGTTCTTTTAATGCATATGCTTTATTATAATAAATTTGGCTTTTTTCTATTTCACCAGATTTATTTAACACAGCATATGCATTGTAATAAAACAAAGCATGTATATGATGATCTGGCTCTAATGGAATTATATCAAGCCCCCTTTCTATTAACAGGTTAGCTTTTGTGAATTTGTCATTTTCATAACACCATGCAAGTTTAACTATAATTATTGCTAATTTGTCATATGGTATTACAGCCGTAAATTCTGATTTTTGCAATAAATCCCAAACATGATTATCATGAATTCCCTGATCCATTAATATATCCGCTTCATCAACCCATAAAACATTTCCACGTATTGAATAGTTTTTTAGTGATTTCTCAGCTTCTCTCAACATACTTAAAGCTCTACCATTTCTTCCTAATCCAGCCAATAGTTTTGCATAAGTTATTTGTGATTTTCCTCTTTGATATACATTATTATATTTATCAAACATTTTTACACTTTGCTTTGCATACTTTAAAGCTTTTTTGTTAGGCAAATAAATATTTGTCAACCTAAGAAAAACCGCATATTCATAATATGTTCTATATATAGGGGTGGTTAAAATTTTTTTGTGTATTTTTATACATTCAGAAGTTTGCCCAGTATATCTATAACTACTTAGGCAGGCTAGCATCATGTTTAATCCTATGCGTGATTCAAGAGATATTTTAGGTTTTATATTTTCAAATAATTCTACAACATTTTCATGTTGATCTAATGCGGATGGATACAATAGTTTATGTAGCAAAAGTAATTTACTTTCAAGAAATTGACCAGAATTTTCTAAAAAACATAATATCTCATAGCCATTAACATATAACTCCAATTTATAACATATTTCGAGTAATCTAAAAAGTATAGACTTATTTTTGGATATATCCTCCCTGACAATTTCATATAACTGTTTAATATAATCCCATGCATCTTCTGGAGAAATTGATATTATAATTTTACTTTCTAACTGCGGAAGTAATTTTTTTATTTCAAATGGTTCAACTTTAGAGTATAAATATAATAATCGTCTCCAGGCTTCATTACTTTCACTAATATTAGAACTTTCCAAATATCCTAAGTAAAAATTTTTTGTTCTTCCATAAACAACAGTATTAATTCGTTCGAATTCATCAATATGCTTTTCCCATTGATCAATAATGCTTGCATGTTTTAATTCATAAAAAGAATTATTTTCATCAATTAAGTTTAAGTCCAATAACTCATGTACTGCATTTGAAATATTCAATTCAGGAAAGAATATCATTTCAGCGTTTTTTCTTTTTATCTTTCCTTTATGAAAAATTATAAGACTTAACAGGGCAAGAGTTTCTTGATTGCTTATATTGTGTATAATCTGGTAAGTCCCATTCTCATTATCGCTACTTTCACATCCACAGGTATCATCAATATGCTCATATGTTACAGAATAATCTATTAATTCCCTTAAGTTTCCCAAAGAAACCTCCTCATAATGATTTATAACATTTATATTAAATGCTATATCATTAGATAAGTTTTTTACATTTCTATGAACAATATCTATAATATATGTTTTGTCAATTGGCTCTAATTCGGTTTTGATGACGTTTACGCCTAATCCGGAAAAATATTCTTTCTGTTTATTAAATGTGTCCGAGTCAGGAATATGTGTAAATTCTAATATACAATAAATACTTGAATCATTATTATCTATCCAATCCTTAAAGCAATCTAATGACTGACTATCTATATTTTGAAAGTTATCTACTATTAATAAAACTTTTCTATTTCTAAAAATATAATTTATGTAATTTATCTTTATAAGAACAGAATCAACAGAAATATCATGCTTAAATTTGTCTGTCGAATACTCATTTAATCTCAAAATTTTCTTTAAAATTAGATAACATATGTTTTTTAGCAGTCCGTTCTTTGAATCCGAATCAAACAATGTTTCCAAACCAATTTCTAATCGAGTACGATTTACAGTTTTATCATTATACTCATTCAAAAAATTATCAAATGTTAGCGCATATCCATTTTCTTCTTCCAATTTTTCAAAATATTTTGTAACACCATCAAATATTTCTTGTAAATAATACCATGCAGTATCTCCACTATCATCATTACAAGGCTTTGTTTTTATTCTAATAATATCTAAATCATTTTTATCAATTTTATTATATTTTTCAATTACTTTAGTAATTAGTGAAGTTTTTCCTATAGCAGTTTCAGACCAAATATAATGAATGGTTTTTTTGCCAAAATTTTGACTTATAATTTTAACAATCTCATCAGATTCGACTTCTCTATCTACAATCACATCACTTTGCTGCCAAATGATTGTTTTCATCGTTGAATATTCCTTTCCTGTGTTGTATAGTAAACATAGGATAATTTCTTATTATCTAGTGTCCATTATATCATATAATGAATCGAAATTCATTAATTATCTAACAAATAACCATTTCTGAAAATTGCAAAGTTTAATTCTACCATCCATTTATACAGTGGAATTCTCCCCTCAACCACTCTTGCACTGGAATTTACTTTTTCAAGTCAGCGATATCACAATATAACACATATTTCTGTTTTTTAACTGCTTTCAGCCGCGTTTGTCTAATTTTGCAGAAGACAACGAAATCCGCCACAAAATGTTGTCCATTCTATAGCGGATTTCCATACACAGCACATAGGCTGCTAATTGACATTGCCTTGTATCTTTCAAATATATCTAATTGTAATTTTAAAAAATGCCTATACCGTTGACATTTTATAATCCAAATCTCCAATCAAAAAATTTCTATAGTATATGCAATTACAGGCTGATAAATCAAATAATGCAACATTATAGGAAATTTTATCAAATGTGCTAAAATATTTAACTCCATCATCCCCCAAATACTTTGCGAAATCACTGATATACTGCGTCAACAAATAATCAGGATCACTATCTAATCTGCTCATAGGCTTATTCGAAAACATAAATCCCAGATATGAACTTATAGTACTTTCCATTATAAGGTGTTCCAATGCTAATTACTAGAATCGCATTATTATATCTTGTTTCATTCTTTACAGAATAGAATCGCGGATCTGTCACTGACATTTGTGTATATCGATCCCTGTTGTATGTAAAATTTGCTTTTGTTTTAGGTTGACCATGCGGATTTTCCACCTGCATGATTTCCAAATCTGTAACCTCTACTAACGCTAGTGAATATCCAACAGTATTTACCTTTTGTTCCAATATATATGAATATTTATTTCCCAGTATCTCATCTAGATTTTCCGCTGGGTGTATTTCCAAAACATCATCTATCGAAGCCTTTCCTACATACTCTATATTTTGTGATGTATCAATCATTACATTCTCCGGTTGAATGTCATCATTACATTCTCCGACAATCAGTACATCTACAACATCCAAAAGTTCACATCTTCTGCCATTTTCATAGAATAAATCCTCATTAGCTATTGCTCCATGTGTTTCCGGATCATCACTAACTAATCTAACCCACTCACCACTATCAACATCGATACCTGCAACACATTTTCCCGAAAACTTTGAAGATTCCGTCATAATAATAATTCTTTTCTCCATAACATCCTCCCACTAAATATGAATTATATTGTCTCCCAATTCTCTGCTTAAATATTCCGCCAGTAAACGTCTATGACAACATTCCGGTGTTGGTTCTGAGCACAATAATAATACTTTTTCATATTTCTGATAATTCTTTTTAAAATCATCTGCCAATTTTCTTTTGGTAATTAGTTTATTAAATCTTGTTTCATACTCTTCCCATGATATTTCTTTTTTCTTATAAGCTTGCAAAATGTCTTTTGTCGGAGCATAAATTATATCATGCTGATAATCACACCCACATATAACCCTCAAAAAATATTTTAAATCCTTACCTTTCGTAAATCCAGCTAATTGTGATTGGTTATTTAGTCTAATATCCAACAACAATTCAATTTTATTGTCTATTATTTTTTCAAAAAATGTCTCAGCACTCTTTTGTGTAAATCCCATTGTATATATATACATAAATACTCCTTAAACCGCTGCAAATTGTTTCAAATCAATGTGATAACCAATTTCCTCATTTCTTTTTCTGTATGCCCGTGTTATATATTCGTCATCATCAGGTATGTCATTGTAATTAAATATGGATAATTGTTCTCTTTCTGGAAAATACATATCCAATAAACGCTCATCCAATTTTCTCTGATTCTGCAATGTTCCATCTGAAAGAATATGGTTAACTTCTATCCCTCTCAATTCAAATGCTCTGGCCACCAGAATAGCTCGATGACAATCAATTGGATCCTTTTCTGTACACATTAAAGCAATGTTGTTATTTTGTTCTAATCCCAAAATAACATTTTTCACCCCAATATTAAATCGTTCTGATTGTGCAACTTTTTCAAAATCCAAATATCCTTTATTATTATACAATTTCAATTCCGTTGGGCGTGCACCAAAATATTTTCCCATATAAGAATATCTTATACTGCTATTTTGTAAAAAAGCATGTACATTTTCTCTGTTAAATTGTTCTGCATACTTTGAATACGGAGTACTTCGAACATCTAAAACACAATTAATATTATGCCTTTTTAATAAGTTAATAAAATATTCTGGAGTATGTTGTGAATGCCCTACTGTAAATAATTTTCCCATCACATAACCTCCTTTAAACTAAATTATTACTTACTTATTCACTCATCTATATTATAACACATCCTCTAAATGCATTTCCAAACATTTCATGACAGATTTCGTGATTGGATACTTGCGGAAATTTAGTATATTCTCTTTCATGCAAACAGCCCATCATTTTATATTTCAACCAGACAAGTTCCATATTCTGTTGCCTCTTTTCCGTTTTCCTTCACCTACTTTATCTTCATATTCAAATTTTATATTCATATAATTAATTATATATTTTTTAGTTCTATATTGCAAGTAATATATTTCATCATTTTGCAATCTTAAAATATTTTAAGACCCAAAAAACGTATGGAATTTTCAAGAGTTGCTTCAGATAAGAAAGTGTTTTTGTCTGGTAGATACTTAACTGACCGTACATTCTTATTATTGATTACTAGCATCCACAGAAACTGGAACCATAACATCCCTATAGCTCCATCTCAGTTCCTCAATCGTTGGACAAGCCTCTGGCAAATATTTTTCAATCATATCACGTATTTCCAACATCTCTGCCTGCTCACTTTCCACAAAGTTGCCAAGCCCGAATGTTTCTTCCTGCACCAGCGGAACGCTCAATCTTCCTTGTTCACTTTTCTTACTGGCAAATCTGGAGAGACCATTTTCCAACGGATGTTGATTGTTTATGAAGAAAGTTCTATCTGTTTCAACATCTTCTGCAATATTATTATATGCAATATCTATTTCTAAGCCAATGCCTGAAAACACAAACCAGACATGCGCTTCCGTGCTTCCATCCCGTGCATTTTTCCACATTAACCGCTTTAACCGAACGATATCAGTAAAACCAAGGAGCATGCCTAAAATAACATATTCTTTTTCTGCTGATCCGGACATAAAATTCTGGATGCTCTTTCGGATGGATGCATTTTTTCTCTGGAACTCACTTGTTGACGGAATTGCCTTGATTGCATCAATGACATACAACACACGTACCGCGAAACTGACAACCATATAATATGTATGGAGTCCTGGAGCATATTGCTCAATCGACACCAGATGCTTTGTCCGGCGATATTCTTCATAATACTTTTTGCATTTTTCATAATCATCCATACGATACGCATAGTAACTCATGCGTAAGGCAATCTCATTGATAACTGGATGTTCCTGAAGAATTGGCAGGATTTGTTCTGCCTCTTCCATGAGATGTTTCATCCTGTCTTTGTATATGGGTCTTCCGTATGCATCCACATTAAGGGCAATGCACGCCTCATCTATCAAGTTAAGATTACACATGAGTTCTTCAAGTTCCAATCCATTTTCTTTATACAGATTACTTGCGTTCTCAAGCTCTTCTAACACATTCTCCCACCGGTAGGTCTGCGGGTGGTTTTTCTGCAATCTGGCTTCTTCTTTGAAACAGAAACACCGCTCATATACAGCCTCAGATGGAAGCGACTTACGAAATTTTTCCAAATCATCCAATGACTGATGCTTCATATATTCCGCTGCGTCTTCCCGCAAATCTGCATATTTTTTAACGATACCTCCGTGCAGATCTTCGAAAAATGACTGAATGTTCTTATAGCAATGGTATCTTGCTGGCATAGGCAACTGCCTAATGAGTTCTTTGTCTTTATTCAGTGCCTGCAAAACATGAACAGGATCCAGTCTTGAAGACCATACGACATGTGCCACTGAAGCTTCAAACATACAACGATTCCTGTCCGGCATTTTTCTTTGTCCAATACACGTCAGCATATCCTGCACATTTTTCTCCAGTCTGGAACGTTCCGCACCTGTCTGGCGTAACATTTCCAGCTCTACATAGCGATAAGCAATATAATCCTGTGGGTTTTTCATGTCAAGATGTTCTTTTAATATTTCCAGTTCTGGTTTCCATTCTTCATATGATATATGCTGATGCAACCGCGTCTTATTAAATACATAATTATAGTACAAAATCGTCCACAATTCTGACTTTTGTAAATCGTTCTCCTCGCAAAAGAGTATCGCTTTCTCAAAAGCATCCTCTGCATCCTTATAGGCTTTGGTCAGTACATAGGCCAATCCACGGTTAATCAGAATCTGGCTTCGTATCGTGATATCCGTTTCTTCATTGCATAATGCCTCTGCCTTCCGTATTTGTTCATTTGCCTGTTCTATATGTCCGGTTCTCTGATATTGGATAAAGTAAAGCAGGTGGTTGAACGCTGTATCTTTTTCCCCTGCTTCTGCCCGTCTTCTCATTTCCAGTTCATTTGCATGAAAACTCCCCATCTGCGTCCGCAAAAACATTTTATACCGCTCATAGGTTTCCTTTTGTTTCTTCGTCATCTTTGATGGCAGCAATTTTTCCAGACGTTTCCATGCCTCTATTAAGTTATAGTCATAATTCTCCGGTTGCGCATACAAGCAGCTTACTTTCAATTCCCTGCGCATGGTCCAATAGATATGTATGCAACGATACGCCAGTATAATCATAATTCCAAGAATCAGACACCAGATTCCATACAGACTCTTCAAAAATTCTTTAGCTTCCGGCTTCGTTTCTCTACATAATACCTGCATTCCAAATCCAAGCACGGAAAAGAAATATACTCCTGCTATCTCACTTATAACTGTTCCAAGCATATATCTTGGCATCTGTAACCAATTCTTGTTTGTGAAGCAGATAATTCCAATTGCTAACATCATTAAAATTGTCGGAATATACAAATTTGTTCCACCAAAAGTCTGATCCACTAATGCAAGCCATAAATCAATCATTTACCTTCTCCTCCCTGTACTTCTTTTAAATCGTACACTTTATTATACCATTTACGAATAGAGCATGCAGTAAAATTAAAGAGAGCAGCCGCTCCGACTGCTCCCCATTCTATTTCTAATTATTTGCTTTTTTCCACCTGATACGAAGGCACTAACCGTTTCACTACCAGCTTCATCTGTGGATCATCTTCATACGCCGTCTTCTTCAGATCTTTCAAATGTTCAAAAAACTCTTCCCTGTCAAATTCAATCGGTTTTCCGATAAAAATCAGATCATTCTCTGTTTTCTGAAGTCCTTCCTCTTCTTTCAGACACTCTTCAAACATCTTTTCCCCCGGTCGAAGCCCTGTGTACACAATCGGGATATCCACATCCGGTTCAAATCCGGATAACTTAATCAGATTTCTTGCCATATCATCGATCTTTACCGGCTCTCCCATATCCAGCACAAAGATTTCTCCGCCCTTTGCGTAAGCACCTGCCTGTAAGACAAGCGATACTGCTTCCGGAATCGTCATAAAATAACGAATAATATTCTTATCGGTAACGGTAACCGGTCCGCCCTCTGCGATCTGCTTTTTGAAAAGAGGAATCACACTTCCGTTACTTCCCAGTACATTTCCGAAGCGAACCGCTACATAATTGGTTTTCGGAAAACGATGCTGCATTCCCTGAATAATCATCTCACAGATACGTTTGGACGCTCCCATGATATTGGTCGGATTTACGGCTTTATCCGTAGAAATCAATACCATGCGCTCCGTTCCGTTTCTTCCTGCTGCCATAGCCACATTATAAGTACCGAATACATTGTTTTTGATTGCCTCATTCGGACTGTCCTCCATGAGTGGCACATGCTTATGTGCAGCTGCATGAAAAACAATCGCCGGTTTATAATCCGAAAATACGGTATCCACACGATGGGTATTTCTCACAGATCCAATCAGCACAACCAGATTCAGATTCGGAAATTTCTTTCTTAACTCCTGTTGAAGGTCATACGTGGTATTTTCATAAATATCAAATATCACCAGCTGCGAAGGATGATGTGCCGCGATCTGGCGGCAGAGTTCACTTCCGATGGAACCACCGCCACCGGTTACAAGTACAACCTTTCCCGCAATGTATCCCATGACCTCATCCAGATTTGTCTTCACCGGCTCCCGTCCCAGTAAATCTTCGATTTCCACCTCACGGAAATTTGAGACACTTACTTCGTCATTCACAATCTGCGCCATACTAGGCAGAATCTTAATCTTGCACCCTGTGTTTTTACACAATTCCAAGATCTTTTTCTTTCGATCTCCCGGCAGATTCGGGATGGCAATAAAGATTTCCTGCACTTCGTATTTTTCTGCTGCCCAGGGAATCTTGCTGTCATTTCCCACAATCGGAGCTCCCAGAATGGTGCTTCCAATCTTATTCTTATCTGCATCAATCACGCATACCACACGATTGCGGATCAGCGGACTGTTCTCCATATTTTTTATCAGGAAATTAGCACTGTCTCCTGCTCCAATCACCATGGTAGCAATGGCATGTCTGGATGCGTCTCCCAGATAACTGTGTCGTATGATACGCAGTCCCCGGTATACAAAACGGCTTCCGGACACCAGCGCCAGCAAAAAGAAAAAATACAAAATATAATAAGAACGCGGCATATTCCATTGGAACATATGCATCCCCAGACTCTGTATTGCAGCACTGAGCAGACACGCAATCACTACATTTAACAGTTCCTGCACACTCGCGTATTCCCACAGACTATTATACAGATGCATAATAAAAAATATCACGATGGTTACAATCATATTTACCCAGAAATATTGCAATGCTGTCTCTAAAAAAGGAATTCCCTGCTCACTCTTTAAGCTGAAATCAAAACGAGTCCAGATAGAAAGGATTTCCGCCAGAAAGATTGCCAATATATCGTAAATTACCAACAATACGATTCGTATATATTTTGCCGTTTCCCCCCGAAACCGGTTTTTCATTTGTTGCATGCCAAAATTACTCCCTATAATGTGCTCATTTTCATGACTTGTTTGATTTTCTCTGTTTTCTTGACTGTTTCTTTCCGGACTGCTTCTTTGCAGAAGTTTCTGTTGTCACTGCTTTTTCCGTTTTAAGGTCGTTCTGTTCCACAACAACATCATTTTTCTCAGAAATCGGTTCCTTTGCGAAAAGATTTTCTTTCTTAACCAGCATCCGGTTCACTGCAAGTCCCAGGCCAAGCATGCCCCAGAATACCGGAGCGGTACATACATTGGAATCATTTGCGATACCTGCAATCATGTACACCAGCACTGCCGCAAATAATCCAAATCCAACCCAGCTGATACTCTCGTGCAGATCCACTCTGCGGTAAATGCGTATCGACTGTACCAGATACCAGAACAAAAATACCAGAAGTGCCAATGTACCGATCAGTCCGGTTTCCACCCACTGCTGCAAATACCAGCAATGAGCTTTTACGTCATAGCTGTTTGCACCGTATGAATAATTCTGGCTGATATAATCTGCCTGTGGCACTTCAAACATATAAGAATTAGCACCAGATCCCATCAATACATGTTTGCCCAAAACCGGGATTGTCTTATTCCAGATATGGCCCCTTCCACTCATTGCATCATCCAAAAATACTTTTGAAACCTTCGGATTCTCAAACTTCACTAATTTCCCTGCAGGATTCAGATACTCATACCCATTCTCGTCGGTATTTATGAAGTTCCACTGCACACCATCAATCGTTGCACAAATTCCGGGTAGGTTATCTCCAAAAGATACCGGTTGCAGCTGCACTCCAGAAAAACGGCTGTCATCCATCGTTGTCACCTGGTTATCTGCATCCACAATCGTCTGACTTAACTCGTTTCCATCCGAATCTTTGCAGCTGATCTGTGTTGTTCCGTCCTCTCCCACAGTATAAGAGACACTCAGTTTATTTCCATGAATGTCAAGCACAACATCATCCGTATTGGTTTCTACTCCGTCTAAGGCATATCTGTCACTCATCCGATATGTACCGACAATTGTATTTTTTATACTTTCACCTGCTGAGGTGGTATATCCAAGTACGATTGCTGCTATAATCCCAATTACCACTACAACAGCACCCACAACAAACAGTTTTTTCTTCCGGCTCAAAAGCACAAGTATAAGTACCACTGCTGCCAATGCAAGAGCCATCCATCCACTCGCACTGCCGCTTCCTTTCAGACAGATGGCACAGCATACTGCAGCTACTGCCAGCACTATCCGATGCCATATCTTTTTTGACGCAATAAACAGGCATACCGCCAACACAATGAGCATGCCAAAATAAAATGATAAAAAGTTCGGATTATATAATGTCGTATAAGAAGTTTTCGGTGCAAAATTAAACGTCAGCTCTTTTAAATTCTTCCACCATCCAGGATTTGTGATCAAATGTTTTCCAAAATTTGACTGAAAGAAGTCCAGTCCAAAATACTGAAATACGCCGATCACTGTAACAATAGCCATGCCAATGCCCGAAATTTTCAAAATGAATTCCACGTGTTTTTCTTCATTCACAAAATTATATACATAATAACACAGCAGCATATACGCAAAAACTACCCACACAGACTCAAAAAGTTCATAAGTTCCACCGGATACCCAATGCTTATGCTTTGAAAAAAGTGCTGACATCAGAACAAAAAGTCCATATACCAGCAGAAAATAAAAAGAATTTTCAAACTGCAGGGTCTCTTTCTTCACATAATGCCGATACAACAGAATTGCAGCCATCAACACTCCAATGATTACAATCGCAATCATCTTCCATGCAAAAAAGAAATCTGTCTGTGTATCTGAATTGGCCGGAAACCAGTCAAACTGCGACAGATTTGAATTATAGGAATACATATGTACAAGCAATGGCACAAACCCCATCATCAAAATGACGGGAATCATCAGCTTATTCGTCTTTTTTAAATTTCGATATCCATTCTCACTCAAAGTTTTCTCTCCTTAGTAAACAATTTTTCTAGAATATAATACCTCTAAACCTTCGTTTTTTCAACACGTAAAATATATAATAGGTAAAAACTCTTTTTTGTTACTTGTGTGATACTTAAAAATTTTACAAATAAATGTGTATGATTGACACGATAATATAAATTTTTACACACGAAAGGAAGAAAAATGAGATTACCAAACGGATACGGCGGAGTCGTAAAACTCTCCGGCAACAGAAGAAGACCCTATGCAGCACGCATCACTACGGGCTGGCACATCAATGACATCACTGGAAAGCGCATCCAGCACTACCAGATTCTGGGGTACGCTCCTACCCGGTCGGAAGCTCTGCAGATTCTGGCACGTTACAACAATTATCCCATTGATGGGGAAACTCTGAGATTAACCTTCCGGGAAATTTATCTCCGATGGTCCGAAGAAAAGTTTCCTACCATTTCCCACTCCAACATCAAAGGCTATCGGGCGGCCTTTGCCACTTGTGAAAACATTGCTGATATGCAATTTCACAATTTGAGACTCAATGATTTACAGCAGGTGATAGATATCTGCGGCAAGAACTATCCTACCCTGAAAAAAATTCGTGTTCTTTTTAACCAGCTCTATTCTTATGCCATGAAGCACGAAATTGTCTCAAAAGATTATTCTGCCTATGTAAATATCTCGAAATACAAAGACCGGAATCCTAATAAAAACATACGAAGCTGTTTTTCCACTTCTGAAATTGCTCTCCTGTGGAAACACAAAAACGATCCCTATTGCCAGACAGTCCTCATGCTGATATACAATGGGGTCCGTGTCTCAGAGCTTTTGGATCTGAAAAAAGAAAATGTTCATCTGTCCGAACAATATTTTGATGTTATTGACAGCAAAACCGAAAACGGCATTCGAAAAGTTCCGATTGCTGACAAAGTACTCCCCTTTTACCAGCGCTGGCTTCATGACTGTTCTGATTGTGAATATCTCATCCATACTCTGGACAGCCAACATTTTACCTATTATATGTATTACCACAATGTTTTCCAACCCCTGATGTTTCGTCTGCACATCGATCATACACCTCACTGCTGCCGGCACACCACGATTTCCCTGCTCGCCGAAGCTCATGTCGATCAGACTACCATCAAAAAAATTGTCGGTCATTCCGGCGCTATGTCCCTGACAGAACGGATTTACACGCATCTGGATGTGCCTGCGCTGGTCGAAGCCATTAATCAGATTTAATCGCTTCTTGTATGTTGCTTGCGTGTTACTTGTAGAAGTGATTTTGCCCCAAACTCTGTTTATAAATCCGGTATTTCCAATACTTCCGCGGAAAATACCATGCATATTTCCGGTTAAGGTAACTTACAAGACTTCTACAAAGAAGAATGCTAAGGCAAAGACAAAGAAACTTACTTACACAATGAAAGTTGCTAAGGTAGGTGTTGCTTTATCTGGAGATTCAGTAGTAGCTATTGGAAGCACAACTAAGTTAACAAATACTAAGAAAAATTCTTCAAGAGCTAAGATTACTTACACATCAAGCGATGATTCTATCGCAACAGTAGCAGCTGACGGTACAGTAACTGGTGTTAAGGCTGGTAAGGCAACAATCACAGCTAAGATTACCGTTGGTAAGGATTCTGCTGAAACTACTAAGGATGTAGAAGTAAAGAATGTTATTTTAAAGTCCGCTGCTCAGAAGAAGGCTTCACAGATTGTAGCAACATTCGCTGGTGATACTTCTAAACTTGATAAGAAGGATATCACTATTACAAATACAGCTAACAATGTTGTATATCCTGTAAAGGCAATCAGCGTTGCTGCTGACAAGAAGACAGTTAAAATTGATACTTACTCTGAGATGAATGATGCAAAAGAATACTCTGTAAAGTATGATGGAACAGAGGTCACATTTACTGCTACAGATGGTACTGTTGCAGATGTTGGTGTAAGCACAACAACAATCGTTAAGGGCACAGCTGGAACAGAAGTAAAGGCTCAGTTCCTTGACAAGAATCAGGTAGTTGTAAAAGAGTTTACTCTTTCTGATGCAAGCAATGATGGATCTGTAGATTTTAACTTTACAGAGAATAAGGGTTACACAGATGGAAACAAACTTGTATTATTAAATGTTGGCGATACTGCTACAGCAGAGGTTACATATCATACAAACAAGTATGATCAGACAACTGGTGCTGAGACTGGCAAGATCACAAAGAAGTTTACAATTACAGCTGTTGAAGATGATGCAACACTTTCAAACTTCAACTACACAATCAATGCAAAGAATACACAGGTAAACTGGAATATTGATGTTAAGACTGATAATAAACTTGCTGTAAAAGATACTGCATATGCATTTTTCTATATCAAAAATTCCAGTGATGCTGATGTGACATCACAGTACAGTGTTGAGTCCAGCGATAAGAGTGTTTTACTTCTTGACAAGACACCTCTTACATCTGCTGGTGATGCAAAAGGATCTACTGGAGTTGCTGTAACAGGTGTTAAGGCCGGAACTGCTTATATCAATGTTCTTAATTCAGATGGAAAAGTTGTTAAGTCTTTACCTGTAATTGTTCAGGAAACCAGAAAGCTTACAAACCTTAAGTTTGATGCAATGACTGTTAATAACAATGCAACTGGTAGTTCAAGACAATTGCTTACATCTGATAGTGAAACAATTAAAGCATATGATCAGTACGAGAGCCAGATTTCTATCAGTACAGTTGACAATGAAGTATTAAGTGCTCCTTCAGCTGAGACAAACCATAAGAAAGGTACTACGAATTTCCCTGTAACTTATACAACAACAGGAAGTATGATTACGGTTAATGCTTCGGGCTTAGCAGAAGGATCTTATCAGGTAAAACTTACTGCACATACTACTGATGGAAAATGTGATACTAATGCAACTGTATCTCGTGTATTGACAGTAAATGTTGTAAATGTAACAGATACTCCTTCTACTGCATCTTACAGACTTTCTGTATCAGATCAGAAAGCAGATCTTGCGATTGCATCTGACGCTGTTGCAGCTGATTTTGCTAACAAAGCCATTTCAACATCTGTAAGTGAGTACCAAAAGGGTGCGAAGGTAAGCGTTGTTTCTAATGCAGCTATTACAATTAAGAATCCAGATGGAAAGGTTGTTGGTCAGAATGGTAGTATGTCTCTTTACAGTTTAAATTCTACTGTAAATGCATACGAACTTGCAACAGATATTAAAGCAGGAACATATTCTGTATCCGCTACTGCAACAATTGGTGGTGTTGATAAGAAATTTAATACTACATTTGTATTAGACAATACTCAGACAAAAGCTATCGCGAAAATTGATACTAAGGCTGCAAGTTCTCAGAGAGCTACTAGAGATGCTGCAGATGATGCTGTTGGTTTACTTACAGAGTTAAATAATTCTGATAAGTTTAGTTATACTTATGACGGAATAAAACAGAATTTCAGTATCGTAAGTGCTGATGCTAAAGAGAATGGAAAGGCTCTTTATATCACATCTGTTAAGGTTGTTGTTGTAAATGATGCTGGTGCTTCAATTGTAGTAGAGTGCCCTATTAACACAGCATTTACTTTAAAATAAGTCGATTCGGTCGATTCGTTTTAAATGAAAAAATACAAGGTCGGAACATTTGTTCCGGCCTTGTTTGTTTAGGAGGGAAAACGATTATGTATATAAAAAAGGGGTCAAAAACAACACATATTATATTTACAGCATTGTTGATTTTAATATTGACCTTCTCATTCTATCAACCAATGGAAACTTATGCTGCAAATAAGACATTGGTTTATGAGCAATCAAAAAATGCAGATATATTGGCAAGTAATAAATATTCTATCAAATTGAATGTAACTGCTGATCTTGAAATTAATGTTTTTGTTCCAGCTCCTATTGGTGTCACTTTCACCATTAAAAACAGTTCTGGAAAAGTAGTTGGCAATCCCATGGTATTAACAAATTATGACGACTCATGGATATTAGATGGACGTGGATGGTATACATACAAGTACGTCGTTAATCAATTAAAAAAAGGAAGTTACTCTGTTGAGTATGTATTTGATCAGGAAACTAAATTTGATGCCAAAATTGTACAACTTTCGAATAATGTCAGTTTAAGCAGCAATAAATTATCCATCACTAAAGGATTTGTTAAAACACTTAAAGTAAACAATGGAGTTGCTACCTCCTGGACTTCAAGCAATTCTTCAGTTGCTTCTGTAAATAGGAAAGGAAAAATTACTGGTAAAAAAATTGGAACAACAACGGTTACTGCACACTTAAGTGACGGAAAATCCTTAAAATGTAAAGTCACAATCAAAGCAAATGAGTATTCAGGTAAGAAAATTACCATAGAGGATTCCGGAATCAATGAATATACAATTCGTGCATATCATGCAGCTTATCAAGCAAATGGAAATATGGTTATAAAATTTAGAATTGCCAACGGTACGAATAAAAAAATCACCGCTATTCCGAAATTTCATGTTTCTGTAATCAATCAAAAAAATAAAGGAATAGCTTCTTATTCCAATAATTCTTTTAAAGTAAATGTTCCAAAACACTCTGTAAAAGAATATTCAATTACCATTAAGAAAAATTCTATTTCTGGTGGAAAGGCGGATTTAAGAAATGCGAATATTGAAATTTCCGGTGAACGAGTAAAATTATAATTGGGATTTTAATAGGGTAGAGGGAGAATAATTATCTCGCCCCTCCCATTGAACCGTACGTACGG
>ENA-OPEJ01000099-OPEJ01000099.1-human-gut-metagenome-genome-assembly--contig:-NODE-99-length-35633-cov-4.952358_pt1 | contig 35633 bp, 20 predicted proteins | sample MGYA00241635_ERZ501533 | MGnify/ENA primary metagenome ERZ501533 (study PRJEB25962, sample SAMEA2042378) | human gut metagenome | biome: human gut; feature: human-associated habitat; material: faeces...
CAACACGACCGACTGCGTGGTGGGTGAGATCGACTTCAAGGAGGCTTTGTCTCAGGATTTTCTCACCCGCGTCTCCGAGGCGATGATGCTACCTGAGGGCAAGACCATCAAGGACCTGCTGACATCTGACGAGATGAAGTCGCTCAACAAGGCGCTCCTGAGCGTGATGGGGGCCGACTTCGACAACCCCGTGATTATGGCGCAGATGGGGCGGATGGCACCAGCGGCTTTGTCCAACGTGCTGACCGTGATGACCTGTATGAAGCGCCATGCGGATAGTTTCGACTCCAGCGACCTCATCGACCTCTACTTTCAAAAGGTAGCGCAGGAGAACAACAAAGCCACGGATGGACTGGAGACGGGCGACGAGCAGATGAGACTGCTCTACGGACAGCCGTTGGAGAAGCAGGTGCGCGATCTGGTCTGCCTCTGTGAACATTTCGACCGGGCGCAACAGGACTTGGAGGATATGATCGCGGCCTATAAAAACCAGGACCTGAAGCGGCTGGGCGAGGTGATGGATCAGCAGTTTTTGGAGGGCTGCTCCGATGGTCCCCAGGACCGCCAGCAGCTTGTCGTGGACCGCAACCGGCGTTGGGTGGAGAAGATGCCGACGATCATGTCCGCCCAGCCTTCGCTCTTCGTGGTCGGTGCGGGCCACCTCGCGGGCGACGACAGCGTGCTGACCATGCTGCGCCAGCAGGGGTATGTCGTGGAGGCTGTGGAGCGATAGGCGCAGGGCTTCGCGACTATATATGATGGAGGAACAATGGGTTTGACAATCATCCCAACAGGGATCAAGCAGGCCTTGACTACTATCCTCTAAGAAGCAAAAAACTATGCAAAGAGAAACGGACGAACTGTATATGCGGCGCTGCCTGCAACTGGCGCGCTGCGGACAAGCGGGCGCCAAGCCCAACCCCATGGTCGGCGCAGTGATCGTAGCTCCCGGTGGGCGCATCATTGGCGAGGGCTACCATAAGCGCTGTGGCGAGGGCCACGCCGAGGTCAACGCCTTTGCCTCGGTGAGGGCCGAGGACGAAACGCTGCTGAGAGAGAGTACGATCTACGTCTCGCTGGAGCCGTGCAGCCACTATGGCAAGACACCACCCTGTGCCGACCTGATCGTCAGCAAGGGCGTGAGGCGTGTGGTCTGCGGCTGCGTCGATCCCTTCGCCAAGGTGCAGGGTCGCGGCATCGAGCGGATGCGAGCGGCTGGCATCGAGGTGGTGGTGGGCGTGATGGAGCGCGCGTGCAGGGAGATCAACAAGCGTTTCTTCACCTACAACACGCTTCAGCGGCCCTATATCACGTTGAAATGGGCCCAAACCGCCGATGGGCTCTTGGGAGCAGAAGGACGGCGGACACCGATCTCCTCGCCTTTCACCCTGATGCTGGTACACCAGTTGCGCAGCGAAAGCGATGCCATCCTCGTCGGTCATACGACCTGGGCGGTGGATGCGCCGAGCTTGACGGTGCGTGAGTGGGCTGGATCCGACCCCGAACGTATCGTCCTGGGCCACGGACTGGAGGGTACGCTCCCTGAGGGCTACCTTCCGTTTGACAGTATCGACGCCGTGCTACGCCATCTCTATGAGGAGAAGAAGCAGTCGCTCCTCGTGGAGGGTGGAGCAAGGACGCTGCAGTCCTTCCTCGACGCTGGTCTGTGGGACGAACTACGCGTCGAGACCGCGCCTTTCTGTCTCGGAGAGGGCGTGCGTGTGCCCCAGTTGCCTGGAGGGGTGCGCCTGGTGCGCCAGGAGGAGTACGACGGACGCACGATTCAATTCTACGAACGCAACGGCCAATAATCTTGTTTTATACTAATGAACGCAACATCCAATGAAGATGGAAGACAGATTGTCAGATACTGACGACTACCGTCGCGACCATTTTGTCCGCATTATTGAGCGGGCAGTGGAGAAAATGACGCTCAAGGAGCTGGAGGCCGTGGCCTACGACCTTTTCACCAAGGGGTATCTAGAGGACTACTGATCCTTCAGGTAGCCCCGGCCATCCCTTGCTCCTGAACAGCCATTGTTTCTTTCTCACCCTTGTTTAAATGAGGGTGTGCCTTGTCAGCCTTGCTCTTTGTGCAGATGTGGCTTTGCCATAGGGCTCATAGCACGTTGCGGCAGATTTTTCGCCCAATGAGTTGCTTATGGCGACAGATAAAAAGCCGAAGCGGATCAAAGTGTTCCAAATTCAAGAATTTGAACAAGAAAACTCTTTTTTACCCCTTTTCCCCTTGTTTCTCCACTCTTTATTCTTTCGAGAGTTTAATCCGCTTAATTTCCTTTCCGTGTTTTAGTCATTTTCTTTCCATTTTCCGCATTTTAGTAATTTGTGGCATTTCTAGAAATATGTGCTGAAAGGAGAATTCTAAACAAACTGGCGTATGGCGGATTTGCCTGTGTCGAGGGAAATGCCTACTTTTGTAGCCATTACAGACGATGAGCTTTTGTATGACAGGAGAAAGAATTGTAAATATTGAGTACATTCCGGCCATCAGTTATGTGCTGGCCCGCAATGGCAAGAAATGCATTCAGCGCGTGGAAGTGGTCAACGACAGCGAGGAGGATTGGCAGAAAGTGGTCCTCACACTGGCGGGAGACCATGTGGCGGGCTGCGAGCGCACGTTTGACGTGCTGCCTGCGGGCCAATCGGTAGAGATCACCGACCTCGACCTGCAGCTCCAGTTGGAGTCGCTGCGCCATCTTTCGGAGAGCGTAGAGACTACTTTCACCCTGACGCTGACGGTCGATGGCGAGGAAATGGAGGTCCAGGACCACGCCCTCCGCATCCTCACGGCCAACGAGTGGCCGGGTGTGGGTATCTCGCCAGAACTGATCGCCGCCTTCGTCACGCCCAATGCGCCGGAACTCCAGCCCGTGCTGGTCAGTGCCGCCCGTAAACTGGAGGAACTCACGGGCGATGCTGCCCTCGACGAGTATCAGCAGCAGAAGCCCAACCGCGTTCGCGCCCAGTGTGCCGCCATCTTCCAGGCTATCCGCGACTTGGGCATCGTCTATGCAGCCCCACCCGCCAGTTTTGAGGAGAAGGGGCAGCGCGTGCGTCTTGCCCAGCAGGTGCTGAAAGAGAAGTTGGGCACCTGTCTGGACCTCACCGTACTGTTCGCCTCGGCCTTGGAGGCTGCCGGCCTTCACCCGCTTGTGGTTATCAAGAAGGGCCACGCCTTCGTGGGCTGCTGGCTCATCGACAACTATTATCAGCAGACCACGTCCGACGACGCCGCCTTCCTCTCCAAGGCGATGAGCGACGGCGTCAACGAGATGGTGCTCCTCGAAAGCATCGACCTGACGAGTTCGGCCGACGTGAGTTTCGAGGACGCCGTGGCCAATGCCGAGCGCTACGTCACCGCCGAGGCCGACAGTATCGTCTGCTTCGTCGATGTCTATTGTTGCCGCGTCAACCATATCCTGCCACTCCCCACGGAGGGCGAGACGGTGGAAACGGAGGGCGTGGGGCATGGCGACACCACATCATGGGTGCGCCAGCAGCAGACCATCGAGGATGAAGTGCAGGCGCAGCCCAAAGTGCTCACGCGCACGCAGATCTGGGAGCGTAAGCTCCTTGACTTCTCCCTCCGCAACAACCTCCTCAACATGCGCATCGGACAAAAGGTGATTCCCTTTGTCTCTTATCATATCGACACGCTCGAAAACCAGCTGCAGGATGGTGCCGACATCGAACTCGTTGGCAAGCCCGCAGGGGTCAGTACGCAGCCCAACGGCTGGGGCATCTATGATAGCATCAGCTACAAGAAGGATCTGGGCGAACTGGCCGATGCCAGTCTGCGTCGCAAGCGACTGGTCTCCTACCTTGACGATGAAGCGTTGGAACTCTCGCAGCGACGCTTGTTCCGCGAGTCGCGCACAGCGCTGGAGGAGAATGGTGCCAACACGCTCTTTCTCGTCCTCGGATTGCTCAAATGGTACGAGACGGACCGGAGCGAGCGGCCCCGTTACGCCCCGCTGCTGCTCCTGCCGGTGAAGTTGGTTCGCAAGGGGGCCAACCGCTATGTGATCCGGACGCGTGAGGAAGACCCCATCTTCAACACCACGCTGACGGAGATGCTGCGCCAGCAGTTTGAGGTGAACATGCCCGACTTCGACACGCTGCCTGCCGACGACCACGGCATTGACGTGAGACGTGTCCTCGCCATGGTGCGTGGAGCCATCAAAACGCAGAAACGCTGGGATGTGGTGGAGGAATGTATGCTCGGCCTCTTCTCGTTCTCGAAGTTTGTGATGTGGAACGACATTCACAACAACTGCGAGAAGATGGAGCGCAACCCCATCATCCAGTCGCTCATCGCCAAGCGCCTCAAACTCCATCAGCCTAAGCGCCACCTTGTCAACGTGCGCCTCAGCGACCAGAAGGATCCGCCCAACTATTCCGCCGTACCGCTGCCCGCCGACTCGTCGCAGCTCGAGGCCATCCTCATGTCGGGCGTGGACCGCAGCTTCATCCTCTATGGTCCGCCGGGAACAGGCAAGAGCCAGACCATCACCAACATGATCGCCAATGCCCTCTACAAAGGCAAGCGCGTGCTCTTCGTGGCCGAGAAGATGGCGGCTCTGCAGGTAGTGGAGAATCGCCTGCGCAAGATGCAGCTCCACCCGTTCTGCCTCGAGATGCACTCCAACAAGATGACCAAGAGCCACTTGCTACGCCAGCTTCAGGAGGCCCTGGACGTGACCCGCATCAAGGAGCCTGAGGAGTATATGGAGGAGAGCCGACAGCTTTTCCGCCAGCGCCGTCGCCTCGCCCTCTACGTGGAGCGACTGTATCACCGCCCGCAGAGGTGGGGGGTGTCGCTCTATGAGTGTATCACCCGCATCACGGTAGTGGAAAGCGAACCTATTGCGCCGGGCGACTTCTACATAAAGCACTTCTCCATAGATCAGTTTATGCAGGACCTGGAGGAAATACGCACGCTCGACACCGTCTTCGCCGTCAGCGGCCATCCTGCCACCCATCCGCTGCGCGCACTGACCATCACCTCTGCGTCGATGGAACTGGAGAAGCAGCTACGCGGACCGATGGAGGTGATACGGGAGAAGATAGGCGTCGTGAGCGAGGCCGTAGGACGCTTCAACGATGCGACGGATCGTCCCGTGGAGGAATCGACGCGGGGTATGGACTGGATTCTGATAGCTGCAGAAGCGCAGGAAAAGATAGAAAAAGACTATACGAGAGAGATCTTCGACCTCGACTACCACCAAGTGCGCAACGAATGGAGGAAGGCGTGCGCGAAATGGTGGCTGCCTCGCATGATGGGCAAACGGAGGGTGCTCAGTCAGCTCCGCGCCTACCGACCCGGGATGAGGGAGGAGGACGTCGAGCCTTTGTTTGACGCGCTCAGCAAATATCACGGACTGCTAAGTGAGCACACTACCGCCACCGCCCTGCCTTTCACTGACGAGGAGGTCGAGGCCATGCGCCTTGTGGCGACGCAGCTGAAGGAGATGGAGAAGATGGGGTGTACCCCCGACAACAACACGCTATCCTTCCTGGGAATGCATATCGACCAGTGGGCGGACCATCTCGACAGTGTGCGCAACTGGACCATCTGGTGCCAGCGCAAGCAGATGCTCCGCGACCATCATCTCGGCAACCTCGTCGAGGAGATTTGGGACAATCCCACTATGTCGATGGCAGAGATAGCCGACGCCTTTGCCAAGGGAGTCTATCAGCGGGTGGCCATGAATATCATCGACGAGAAGAAGCCGCTGAACCTCTTCGACGGACGACTTTTCGAGGAAGAGATACGAAAATACCGCGAGATAGCGTCTCGCTACGAAGTGCTCACGCAGAAGGAACTCTACTACAAGCTGGCTTCCACTATCCCGTCGGCTCAGGTCGAGGCGTCGAAATCCTCGGAGCTGGGCATTCTCAAGCGCTATATAGCCAGTGGAGGACGCGGGGCGAGCATCCGCAAGATCATCGACCAAATACCCACGCTGCTGCCGCGCCTCTGCCCCTGTATGCTCATGAGCCCGATGAGCGTGGCACAGTTTCTCGACCTCGACCAGCCGCCCTTCGATCTCGTGATCTTCGACGAGGCCTCGCAGATGCCGACCTCCGAGGCTGTGGGAGCGATAGCGCGCGGAAAATCGCTCGTGGTAGTGGGAGACCCGAAGCAGATGCCGCCGACGAGTTTCTTCCAGATGCAGCAGACGGACGAGAGCCAAGCTGAGAACGACGACATGGAGTCGATCCTCGATGATTGTATCACGCTTTCCATGGCCTCGCGCTATCTCAGCTGGCACTACCGAAGCCGTCACGAGTCGCTCATCGCCTTCAGCAACAACCAATACTACGACGGCAAACTCTACACCTTCCCTTCGGTGGACAACCGCACGTCGAAGGTGAGCTTCATCCCCGTGGATGGCGTCTATGACTACGGACGCACGCGCAGCAATCGCGCCGAGGCAGAGGCCATCAGTCGCAAGGTGGTGAGCATCCTCCAGGACTATATAAAACATCCCTCCCATCCACGATGCTCCATCGGTATCGTCGCCTTCTCTAAGGTGCAGCAGGGACTCATAGAGGATATTCTCACCGAGATGCTGGCGAAAAATCCAGAGATGGAGCAGTTGGCCTATGACGCCGAGGAACCGATCTTCATCAAAAACTTGGAGAACGTGCAGGGCGACGAGCGCGACATCATTCTCTTCAGTGTGGGCTACGGTCCAGACAAGCGGGGGAAGGTGTCGATGAACTTCGGACCGCTCAACAACCAAGGAGGTGAGCGACGCCTCAATGTGGCCGTGAGCCGCGCGCGCTACGAGATGATTGTCTTCTCGACGTTGCAGCCCGAGATGATCGACCTGCGGAGAACGCAGGCCGCGGGCGTGGTGGGACTAAAACGCTTCCTAGAGTATGCGAAGACGGGACGCCTGGCCCTACAGGCCGAAGCGCTGGAGACGGGCAATGAGGAGACGGCCAATGACGCCGTCACCCAGAAAGTGGCCCGGATGCTGCAGGATCGGGGCTACCAGGTCGATCTGTATGTGGGACGCTCGGCCTTCAAGGTCGATATCGCCGTGCGCAATCCGCACGACGAGGGAAGCTACCTCTGTGGCATTCTCTGCGACAACCCGAAATATTATGTCACAAAGACCGTGCGCGACCGCGAAATCTGTCGTCCCGAGGTGCTCCGCCATCTGGGCTGGAAGCTGCTTCGCCTTTGGAGCGTGGACTGGTTCCTCAACCCCGAGGCGACCTTCGAACGTCTGTGTCAGGCCCTGGAAGCGTTGTTGAAGGAGGCTGACGACGACGGCGACCTGTTCTCGCCCTATGAGACCAAGGAGCAGCCGCAAGAGCAAAAGCATTCCGCCACGTTTAACATCTCGGCGGAGGAGATCATCTACCCCGAGGACGAATCGCTGCTGGAGACTTACGAGGTGGCGGAGATAAACCATCTCGTCGGCGTGGGTGGCCTCGAGGTCTTGCTTCTCAATGGCCGACGCGCCACTATGGGCGTGAAGGAGATCGTGAGGGTGGAGCAGCCCATCCGTCTCAGCTACCTCGCCAAGCGCATCGCAAAGGAGTGGAAAATACCACGTGTCACGATCCGTCTCACCGACTGGGTGCGGCATGCGGCCTTGGGATGCTATTTCGATAAGGGAGACTCTGAGACCAATCCCACGGTCTGGACCTCTGAGGACCGGCTGAGAGGATGGAATAAATACCGCAAGGCCAGCGGGCGCGAGATAGAAGAGATACCACCCTGCGAGATCGGCAATTGTATCGCCTATCTTGTCCAACAGCAGGGTACCATCCCAAGCAACGAACTGAAACGCGTGGTGGCCCACCAGTTTGGTTTCCCCCGCGTGGGACAGAAGGTGGACAAGTATTTGGAGGAGTGCATCCAACTGATGATCGCCAACGAGAAACTGCGAGAGGACAACGGCATGGTCAGCTGCTAAGCAGATGGCCTTGCAGTTGTTCTGTGTTCCTCAAGATCATGTTCCACAAAAGTAAAAAATCAATAATAAATAATAAGATGAGAAGAAAGACAACCTTCCTGCTTAGCCTGTTGCTGACGATCGCCCTGGGCGTGTCGGCCCAGACTTCCGAGCCGCGCCACGAGATTCTCCTGGAGACCGACAGCGGCAATGTGCGCATCGCGCTCTACAACGAGACGCCGCAGCACCGTGACAATATCCTCAGACTGGTGGAGGCTCATGCCTACGACGGCGTGCTTTTCCACCGTGTCATCAGCAATTTCATGGTGCAGACGGGCGACCTCGGCAGCATCGGTGCGCCACAGGGCAAGCTCCTCGGCGACACACCGGAGAAATACTCCGTTCCGGCCGAGATCCGATTCCCGCAACTGTTTCATAAGCGCGGGGCCGTGGCAGCAGCCCGCGAGGGCGACGATGTCAATCCGGAGCGCCGCTCTTCGGCCACACAGTTTTATATTGTCTGGGGTCGCCAGTGGGACGATGCGTCGCTCGACAAACTGCAGCAGCGCATAGACCTGATGACGCAGGGGACAGTGAAACTCACGCCGGAGATCCGCGAGGTCTATAAGACGCTTGGCGGCACACCCCACCTCGACGGCTCTTATACGGTCTTTGGCGAGGTCGTGGAGGGACTGGAGGTCGTGGAACGTATCGAGAAGGCTGCCACCGATGACCACGATCGCCCGCTGAAGGATATCCGTGTAGTCCGTGCCACTGTAGTGAAATAGTCCGACGACCATCTCTCACCAAAGACGACATTCATGAAAACAAAGATCTTTTCTTTTCTGTTCCTCCTGATGGCGGCCACGCTGATGGTCCATGCGCAAAGCGACGTGGTGAGTCTGGCACAGGCCGTGCGTATCTTTCAGAATCCCAGGCAACAATCCGCCAACGACTTGCTCACGAAGCAGGGTTACCAGTACAAGGGCGTCTCGACGGCCTTTGGCAAGGAATACACCTGGGTGAAGAATATGGACCTGACCAAGGACGGCCTGCCCACGAAGTTTTCCAAAGGCAACTCCTCCCTCATCCTCCTCGACGCCAACGGCAAGTCCTTGTATCTCTGCATCTTCAACGCTGCTTGCTACAAGCAGTTTCAGCAGCAGGCCGTGCAGATGGGGTATAAGGCCGACAAGGCCGACGGCAAGAGCAGCACGCTCTTCTACATGAAGGACGATGCGCCGACTATCACCTTCATGCAGCTGGAGAAGCCCATGCCCTATTGCATCATCATCACGGAGTAGCTTCGGGATCTGCTGCCTCCGTTCCGCCCAAAGATCGTACGTAGTCGTAGAGTCGCTTGTAGAATGGGTGGCGGCAGAGCGTGGCAGGGTCGCCCAGAATCATGAGTTTCATCCGCGCACGGGTGATGGCGACGTTCATTCGGCGCAGGTCGCGGAGGAAGCCGATCTGGCCTTCGGCATTGCTACGCACCAAGGAGATGAGGATTACGTCGCGCTCTTGGCCCTGAAAACCGTCCACTGTATTGACTGAGAGGAGGTGGCGGAAGGGTTTGAAGAAGGCGTCCTTCTTGATCAGCGCGCGGAGGTACTGTACCTGTGCACGATAAGGAGAGATGACGCCCACGTCGATCTGCTCGTCGAGCACGCGTCGCTTGCCGATCTTCACAAAATAGCGGCGCAGCACGTCGAGGGTGAGTTCTGCCTCGCGCTTGTTCACCCGCCCGAAACTGTTGCCGACAAACTCCTCGCCACCTTCTCCCGCCTCGCCCTCTACGGCTATCCAGTCCATTGGGATGTCATAGTCGAGAATGCCACGGTGGCTCACTTGTGGTGCGCCCACCACTTCGCCGTGGTAGAACCAGTCGGAGGAGAAGCGCATGATCTCCTCGTTCATCCGGTACTGCACCTTCAGCAGCGTCACCACTGCGGGCTTCCGCTCTACGATGCGCTCCATGAGAGTCTTGCCTAGTCCGCCCTTGAGTGCGGCCATACTTTTCACGGTGGGTGGCAACTGGCAGTGGTCACCAGCCAGTATCACCCGCGAGGCTCGTCGGATGGCAATCCAGCATGCGGCCTCCAAGGCTTGTGCTGCCTCGTCGATGAAGAGCGTGTTGAACTTTTGGCCTTGCATCAGCCGGTTGTTGGACCCCACCAGGGTCGAGGCGATGACACGTGCCTCGTTGAAGAGCTCACTATTGATGCGTAGCTCCAGTTCTGTGGCGCGGCTCTTCAGTCTTTCGAGTTTCTGATGATAGTTTTCCGAACCGCCTCGCCGACGCTGTGCCCGCAGTTCGCGTATAGCCTTGCGTATGGCCCAAAGCTGGGGATAGTCGGGGTGGGCCTCGAAGCGTCGCTCGTAGGTGAAACCCAGCATCTTGTCGTTGACGCGCGAGGGATTGCCAATGCGCAGTACGGGAATGCCCCTATCGACCAGTTTCTCCGAGATCCAGTCCACCGCCATGTTGCTCTGTGCGCACACCAGCACCTGACTCTCGCGCATCAGTGTCTCGTTGATGGCCTCGACGAGCGTCGTCGTCTTTCCTGTGCCCGGAGGGCCGTGGACGACCATCACGTCCTTGGCGCGCACTACCTCGCTGACGGCTTGCTCCTGGGCGCCGTTGAGCCACGGCAGGCGCACTGGACCGAAACCATAGGTCTGTGCTGGCTGGGGACCGTAGAAGAGGTCGCGCAGGTAGGCCAGGCGGTTGCCCTTTGCCGAGATCACGCGGTCGAGGGCATCGAGCATCTCGCGATAGCTCGTCTCGTCAAACGAGAGTTGGCAACCGATCTTCTGTCCGCCGTCGGACTGAAGATCGAGTAGCGGAGCGCTATCGGGGACGACCACTACCATCCGCTCGCCATCGGCGTAGGAGACGGTGCCCGTGAAGGAAAGGAAATGGAGTTTGCCCTCGGTGGTTTGGCGGAAGAAGACTACGGGTTTGCCAAACTCAAAATTGTGCTCTATGTCCAAGTCTTGCTCTCTGTACACCTCCACCACGCGCTGGTTGAGGCTATTATAGTAGTTTTTGCCCACACGCAGGGGAAACCATGCGTCGCCGCGCTTCACCTTGCGCTGCATTCCCACGACCTCCGTCTGTTTGCGGAAAGCCTCTTTCTCAGCGTAATATTCCATCTGCAGCAGCAGTTTTTGCCGCTGGAGGGCTTGTTGGGCGTTCTCGTTGATTGTCATTGCTCGTTCACTCTTATCCTTGGTCGTTAGTTCACTCTTATCCTGTGAGTATATGATTTTTCAGTTTGCAAATATCGTGAAAAATGGTGAGAGAACCAAATAAAATGCGTACTTTTGCGCCATGGACATCCGCTTGCACCATCTCTCCATCGGCTATCGCCGTGGTCCCGTCGTGGCCCGTGATATTAACATTACTATCCTCGGAGGTCGCCTGACCTGTCTCATCGGCGACAATGGCATTGGCAAATCGACACTCCTGCGCACCCTGTCGGGCTTTCAGCCGAAGGTGGGCGGAGAGATTTGGCTGGGTAGCCGCGAGGCCGATAGTCTCTCGCAGCGCGAGCGATCACGGATTATTTCCATCGTTCTCACCCAGCGGCCCGAAATGGGTGGACTCACCGTCCACGACCTCGTCGGCATGGGGCGCAGTCCTTATACGGGCTTTTGGGGCAACCTTGCTGCCCGCGACGAGCTGGTCGTGCGCCAAAGTCTTGTCGAGACGGGGGCTTGGCCGCTTCGTGACCGTAAGATCGACTCGCTGAGCGACGGTGAGTGTCAGAAGGTGATGATTGCTCGCGCCTTGGCTCAGGAGACCCCCATCATTCTTCTCGACGAGCCGACGGCCTTCCTCGACTTCCACAGTCGCGTCGACACGCTCCGGCTGCTCTCGCGCTTGGCCCACACCATGGGCAAGACTATTCTCCTTTCCACCCACGACCTCCAGTTGGCTGCCGAGTTGGCTGACCTCCTTCTTCTTCTTTCTCCCGACGGCCTTCGTCCTGTCGATCCCGCTACGATCAGCCAGGATATCCGTCAGCGGATCCAAGATTAGGTGGCGGGCATCATCTCCTTGGTGAGCACGCTCTCCAGCTGCTCTGCCGAGAGGCGCAGCTGGAATTCTCCCTTGATAGCCACGCTGATACGTCCCGTCTCCTCGGAGACGACGATGGCGATGGCGTCGGAGTCCTGCGAGATACCCATGGCGGCACGGTGGCGCAGTCCCAGTTCCTTGGGAATGTCCTGGTTGTGACTCACGGGAAGAATGCAACCAGCGGCCCGGATGCGCTTCTTCGTAATCACCATCGCACCGTCGTGGAGGGGTGAGTTCTTAAAGAAGATGTTCTCGATGAGGCGCTGGTTGATGCGCGCGTCGATATAGTCGCCTGTATCGCAGATGTCGCTGAGCGAGATGCCCCGCTCGATGACGATCAGCGCGCCCACCTTGCCACGGCTCATGCTCATACAGGCCATCACGATGGGCATGATGGCCTCCTTGTCCGCCTTTTCTTCATCCTTGTTACTGAAAAAGATGCGCAGCACGCTCTGCACCTGGCGGCGTGCGCCGAGATTGTAGAGGAAGTGGCGTATTTCCTCTTGGAAGAGGACGATGATGCCGATGACACCGACGGAGACGAGCTTGTCCATGATGCTGCCCAGAAGACGCATCTCCAGCACCTGGCTCACGAAGAGCCAGACGAGGACAAAGACCATGATGCCGATGAACACATTGAGCGATCGCGATTCCTTCATCACCCGGTAGAGATAGTAGAGCATCAGGGCGACAAGGAGAATGTCAATTACGTCTTTGATTCCAAATTCAAAAAACATGACTGTGTCTGGGTTGTTGGTGGGGGATTGGCGAGAATTCTCTCTATTGCAGCCTCGGTACTATTTCTTCGATTCAGCCTGGTAGCAGCCGAAGAGGCGCACCGCCTCCGCTGCCGCCTTGACGTCGTGGACGCGGAGGATGGAGGCGCCGTTCATCAGGGCCAGCGTATTGACAACGGTCGTGCCGTTGAGGCTGCCGTCGGGATTGGTGCCCAGCGGCTGGAATATCATCCGCTTGCGACTCATGCCAGCGAGGATGGGGAGGCCGAGAGTACTCAGACGGTTCATCTCGCGGAGCACGTCGTAGTTTTGCTCCTGCGTCTTGCCGAAACCGAACCCAGGATCGAGGATGATATCCTTTTGTCCTAGATCGCGGAGCTGCTGCACCTCGCGTGCCATAGCCAAGAGCATGTCGTGGATGGTGGGCTTCACCGACATGAGGATGTAGGGTACGCCCAAGTCTGCCACCGTGCGGAAAATGGCAGGATATTCGTCGGTCGTCTGCTCCAGCGGCGTATCGACCACGCCCGTGATGCCACCCTCGCTCACGTCGTTGATGATGTCGGCTCCCATCTCCTCTACTACCATTCGTGCCACGTTGGGACGGTAGGTATCGACCGAGAGAATGGCCTCGGGCTGCTCGCGGCGCACGATGGGCAGGGCGAAGCGCAAGCGGCGCATCTCCTCCTCCTCCGGTACCTCCACGCCGCCTGGGCGGGTGGAGAAGCCACCCACGTCGATCATGGTGCCGCCCTCCTCGATGATTTGGTTGGCACGGCGGGCGATGCTCTCCTCGGTCTGTACGCGCGACCCGGCGAAAAACGAGTCGGGCGTGCAGTTGAGGATTCCCATGACCTGCGGTTCACGAAGGCTGACGAGCCGCCCCTTCACTTGTATTGTATATTCCATGTGTCAGTACTTTTTTGCAACAGCGGACAAAAGTAGATAATTAATTTGAATTTGCAAAATAATCGGTGATAATTTGCGGGTTTGAGCTTTTAGCATTACTTTTGCAGTGGGGAAGGATACAGGAGGATGGTGAACCCGTCGGGCGCAGCTATTGCCTGTGCCACCGCGCCCCGTATCGTTTTTATCATCTGCAAGATTATGGACATCAAAGAACTTTACGCACTATATCGTCGCTGCTCCTGCGTGACGACCGATAGCCGCCATTGCCCAGAGAACAGTCTCTTCATCGCGCTCAAGGGCGCATCCTTCGATGGCAATCGTTTTGCCGCCCAGGCTTTGGAGAAGGGCTGTAGCTATGCCGTGGTTGATGAACCGCAATATGCCGTGGCTGGCGACGCACGCTATATCGTCGTGACTGATGCGCTGACTACCTATAAGGAACTGGCCCGTGAGCATCGCCGCCAGTTTGACATTCCTGTCATCGGCATCACGGGTACGAATGGTAAGACCACAACCAAGGAACTGGTTTCCGCGGTCTTGGCCAAAAAATACCGTGTGCTCCACACCGAGGCCAACTACAACAACGATGTAGGCGTGCCGCGTACGCTGCTTCAGATCACGCCGGAACATGAGATAGCGGTTGTGGAGATGGGAGCCTCCCATCCGGGCGACATACAGCAGCTTGTGGATTATGTTGAGCCGACCTGTGGCATGATCACCAATGTAGGGCGTGCCCACTTGGAGGGCTTCGGATCTTTCGAGGGTGTAAAACGGACGAAAGGTGAACTCTATGATTTCATGAGGGCCCATGGCGCCCTCCTCTTTCTTAACGAGAGCGATGCCGATCTGATGGAGATGGCTGCCGAGCGCCAGTTTGACCGCGTCGTCACCTACGGCACGGATTCTACCGCTGACGTCCGTGGCACACTGATCTCCTGTGCCCCCTTCCTCCATTTCTCTTTCCAGGCCGCCGCGGCCCTCACACCGCAGCCATTGGAGGTGCGCTCTCAGCTCATCGGATCTTACAACATGAGCAATATGCTCGCCGCCATTGCCATTGGTCTCCATTTCGGCGTGTCGCCACAGGATGCTGCCCAAGCCTTGGGAGACTACCAGCCGAGCAACAACCGATCGCAGCTGACCGTGACGGATCGCAACCGACTTATCGTTGATGCCTACAATGCCAATCCGTCGAGTATGGCGGCGGCTATAGAGAATTTCCGTCTCACCGAGGCTGACCACAAGATGGCAATCCTCGGTGATATGCGCGAGCTCGGCGAGGCCTCTTCCGAGGGACACCAGCGGGTTGTGGACCTTCTGGAGCGCGACGGTTTCCAAGAGGTGTGGCTCGTTGGCCCAGAGTTTGCAGCTACCAAGACTGCTTACCGCACCTTCCCCGATGTTGAGGCCGTGCGGCGTGCCATTGCCGAGGAGCGGCCATCGGGACGCACCATTCTCATCAAAGGCAGCAACGGTATCCGTCTCTTCGAGTTGCCTGCATTGCTGTAAAGGGTCAAGAGGCCGTGCCAACATCGTTAGCACAGCCTCTTGACTGTTTTTACTTTATGACAACCAACCCAAATCGATCAAACAGAGAAAATTTCCATTAACAATCCCGAGGCTTGTTTAAGGGTTGTTAATAAATGTCGGCGCAGTCATTTCTTGCTTTTGGTTATCCTATTATGAAGAAAGCAAAAGTGCTTTGATCCCAAATATGGATATAGAAGAGACTATCAAGCGAGTAAAGACTGGTGATACAACTGCTCTGAAAAAACTTATCGAAGCCTATTCTCCTATGTTGAGAAAGGTGTGCTTTAACATCACCCATGAGGACGAGGACACATTGAATGATCTTGTCCAAGTGGCGTTTATCCGTGCTTATTATTCTCTTCATCAACTTAGAGATGCTTCAAAGTTTGGCGAATGGGTCTCTGCTATAGCAAAAAATGAGGCCTTGAAATTTCGGAAGTGCAAGCAGAAAAGAAGTGTCGTTCCATTTTCGTCTTTCTCGGACGAAGAATTGGATGTAGAAGGGAGTATTACGCCTGAGAATTACTTGGGAGAAAAGGAAATCATGGACATTGTCCGCCAATTACCTACAGGTTATAGCAAGGTCTTTCAGATGGCCGTGATCGAAGGATATTCCCATAAGGAAATAGCAGAAAGGATGGGGATCGAACCCCACAGTTCATCGTCGCAACTGGCAAGAGCCAAAGCAATGCTGAGGAAAATGATCAGCAAACGTATGCTGGCAGTCGTTACAATCATCTTCATTAGCATACCGATCTGTCGTGTTTTATGGAGAAAGGACAAGGCGAAGGAGAAAAATAATCATACGGCACAGGTTAAGAACGAAGATAAAGGACAAACAAGTCTGGGTAACAGGCAAGTGGAGGAAAAGCAGGCCACAAAGGATCAGATCACAAAGGATCAAAGCCAAAAGGATAAGGAAGTGGATGTGGTAATAAGCAACATCTATCCTCGTGTAGTCCAAGCAATAGTTGACACAATACCTGCAACTGATACGCTTCAGTCTCCAAGTACTTTGGACAACATTCGTATTGCGGGAATAATAGACGACAGCATCTTTAGTGATACGATGAGAATACGCTGGCACGAGTACGACAAACCGTTGATAACAGAGGAAACGGTACTTCCTAAAAAGCACCATTGGCAGTTGCTTGCTGCTGGTTCTTTGGGGTCTGCTTTAGCGCAAAACGCTTACAGAATGCTTACTGGCAATTCGGGAGGTGGTCTGCCAGACGTTGACGGGCCTGATGGTCCTGTGGCTCCCGACAAGTTCTCCACTTGGGACGAGTACTATCGTTATTTGCAGATCAAAGAGCACGAAGGCTTGTCGGAGGAGGAGAAAGCACTCATGGAAATAGCCTTCAACAATAAAAACAATATCAACAATAACATCAAGAACGATGGGAAAATCGTGGAGCATGAGCATCATGACAAACCGATTAGTTTTGGTATTTCGGTAACAAAGACATTGGGGAAAAAATGGAGTTTGATGTCTGGCCTGCAGTTTTCGCTCTTGAAGTCCAACTTCACGTTAGGAGAGGATGCTTATTATATCAAGCGAACCCAACATGTGCATTATTTGGGAATGCCTTTGCATGTGTCGTATAAGTGGCTTGATGTCAAGAATTGGACTATATATTCTTCGTTGGGCGGAAGTCTGCAAATACCGGTCTATGGTAAAACAGACGAAAAGTATGTTGTCGGGCCTATCACGTCCTGTACAAATCACTGGCATTTCATACCTTCGCTGCAATGGAGTGTGAGTACTGGCATAGGAGTACAATACAAGCTTGCTACCAAGTGGAGCGTTTACATAGAACCTTCGCTCCACTGGTATGTGCCGAATGGTAGTTCCGTCCATACTATATGGACAGAACATCCGTTCACATTCACTGTTCCCTTCGGCCTAAGATTCACTTGGTAATGGTGTCCTCATGCAGTCTTTCTGTTTTTTGTTGTCTCTTACCTATATAGATGAACAAAAACTTTGGAAGACAATCATGTACAAAACAAGCGACTATTTACGCAATGGGGTGCTATACCTCAACAACATCATTCGCCCGCATCACAAGCGACTGAGCACTTTGATGATTTACTCTACCACCAAGTGTCAGTCGCGTTGCAAGCATTCCTCAATATGGCAGAAGCCAGAAGAGCATCTGTCCTTGAGAATGATAAAGATGATCATGGCGAGCCAGTGTGTCACAAAGAATACTGTTGTAGGTTTGGAGGGTGGAGAATTCTTGCTTCATCCTGAGGCTAATGCCATCATGGAGTGGTTCAAGGACAACCATCCCAACTATACGCTATTGTCGAATTGTCTCGCACCTCAAAAGGTAATAGAGGCAGTGAGACTGTATCATCCGAGCCATCTGTACGTCTCGCTCGATGGCAACAAGGAAACATACAAAGCCATGAGGGGTTGTAATGGCCATGACAAGGTGTTGGAAGTGATAGAGACTCTAAAGGACGAGGTTCCAGTCTCTCTGATGTTTTGCCTCTCGCCATGGAATACTTTTGAGGACATGGACTATGTGATAGGTCTCGCCAAGAGATACGATGTGGATGTGCGCATAGGCATCTATGGCACAATGGATTTTTTTGACACCACTGCCGACTTGCTTTCTGCCGATATGGCCCATTACATTCAGAATATCCCCAAGAGCATTCATGGCACAGAAGAAAATTTTGACTTTGTGGCATTGTATAAGGAATGGAGAAATGGTCGTCTGCGTTTACGTTGCCAAAGCATATTTAGCGAATTGGTCATTCATTCCAACGGTGATGTGCCGTTGTGCCAGAATCTGGGCGTAATGTTAGGTAACGTCTATGAGCATTCATTGGACGAAATTTTCAATTCGAGAGAAGCTACCAAGGTGCAGTGCCAGTATTCAAGAGAATGCAATGGTTGCTGGATCAACTTCCATCGCAAGTATGACATTATCCTGCTGCGTAATCTTGAAAAGGTTTTTCCTAACCCAAGTTTGATACTCAATATTTTTTTCATCAATTTTTATGGCCTCTACAGTTGCTAACAAGTTGATTTTCAACAAACGCATCCTTCGATTTTGAATTGTAGTACACAGGGGTTTCGTGAAAAAGTAGTATTTTTGCACACGCAATGCACTTTATGTCCCAGCCCCGATACAACCCGAGGACTCAGCACGATGACAGGTACTACCGCATCAAGGAGTCTTTCCGCGACCTGACAGGCCGCGTTCGTAGCCGTATCATGCTGAATGTAGGATTCATCGACGAACCACACCGCTCGGAGGACATCCGCGACATCGGCAAGTGCCTTACCTATATTCATGAGCATCAGGGGGAGAAAGACCTGTTCGGCAACCCTTTGAGCCGGTACAATGACTTCGTGCAGCGGAAGGCAAAGGAGTTCTGGCATAAGATGGTTGAAAACGGCAGCATTGATGCTGTGAAGGCCACGCTGGAGGAGTCTCGCGAGAAGGCAGAGCGTCTTGTGGACGTGAACACCATCAAGCATACCGACGCCAGGGAGATAGGTGCCGAATGGGTGTGCCTTCAGGCCATCCGCGAGCTTGGGATAGACCGGTTCCTCAAGGATGAAGGCTGGAGCGAGATACAGATAAGCACCACGCTGGCACATCTTATCACGCGTACCATTTATTCGCCTTCGGAACTGAAGTCCATGCGCATCATGGAGGAGAACTCTGCCGTATGCGAGCTCATCAGCGGCAACCAGGAGTGGCGTCCGGGATTTCAGTCCATATACAAGGTGGCGCCGTCCCTGTATGGGTTGAAAGACAAACTCGAGAGCCATCTCTGCCGGAAGACGGACGATCTTTTCAACATAACGAACAGGATAGCCATCTTCGACCTGACCAATTTCTACTTCGAGGGCCGCAAGGACAACAGTAAGAAGGCCCAGTTCGGTCGTTCCAAGGAAAAACGCAGCGACTGCAAGCTTCTCGTGCTGGCTCTTTGCATCAACAAGGAGGGCTTCATACGCTACTCCTCCGTTCTTGCTGGCAACACAGCAGACCCGAACTCCCTGCCAGACATGGTGGATACTCTGCATGCGAAGACACGCATGCCGAACGACCCAAAGGACAAGGTGCTCGTATGCCTTGACGCTGGAATAGCCACAGAAGACAACCTCCTGAGGATAAAGGATACAACTACCTGTGCGTCAGCCGTAGAAGGCTTACGGACTACGAGCTCGCCCCGGATGCCAAAACCGTCACGGTGCTCGACTGCAAAAAGCAGCCCATCAAGCTCACACAGGTGAAGCACGAGGAGGACGGAGACTACTATCTTGAGATAAACTCCCCAGCCAAGGAACTCAAGGAGAAGTCTATGAACCGCAAATTCAAGGAACGCTTCGAGGAGGAACTCCAAAAGGCGAAAGACTCCCTCTCGAAGAAAAACGGCACGAAGGGCTACGAGAAGGTCATTGAGCGTGTCGGAAGAGCAAGGCAGAAATACCCGTCCATCTCCAAGTACTATGCCATCGACTACGTACCGGATGACCCGAAGAACCCAAGGAACATGACGGACATACATTGGCGCATCGCAGTGCCGGAGAACGTGGACAGACAGAGCGGCGTTTATTTCCTGAGGACGAACGTGCCCGATTTTGACGAGAAGACCACATGGGACTATTACAATCTCACCCGTGAAATCGAATGCACGAACCGTCAGTTGAAGACCGACTTGAACCTTCGGCCGATACATCACAAGAAAGATGACCGGTCGGATGCCCACCTCTTCCTGGGACTACTCTCATATTGGATAGTCAACACGATCCGCTACAAGCTCAAACTGACAGGTGAGACATGCTTTTGGACAGAGATAGTACGAAGGCTGTCAACGCAGAAGGCTGTCACCACGGAGGCAACAAATGCCCTTGGCGAGAAGGTACAAATGAGACTTTGCAGCGAACCGAACAAGTCTGCCGATGAGATTTACGAGCGGCTGAAGTACAAGAAAATGCCATTCAGGAAAATCAAAATCCCAAAAAGTTTGTAGTACACAGCGGCGCAAATGAGAATCGTAAAACGTTGGATAGCAAGAAAAACCTTTAGTGAGGGATCAAACTTGGGCTAAGAGCATCATCGAAGTTTTCTATGGTAAATACCAATGGACAGGCAATAGAGCAGAGACTTACAGAAAATATATCAAAAAGATTGGTTTTTAATGGAACACATTAAAAATGTCATAGAACGCTATAAGCATGTGCGGAACATGAAAATGTTGCAGCAAGCCTACCAAGGAAAGTACGCCTTTGTGGGTATAGGAAATCATAGTACAAACAACCTTTATCCTGTGCTCAACTATCTACATGTACCGTTAAAATACATCTGTTGTAAAACTCCTGGTAAGCTGCACTTGATAGAAGGAGTCTTTCCTCACGTCCGTGCAACTACGTCATTGGACGAAGTCTTAACGGATGAAGATATAAAGGGTGTATTTGTATCTGTTTCTTCAAAGGCGCATTTCTCTATCGCATCTAGGGTGTTAGCGCATAAAAAGGCTTTGTTCATAGAGAAACCTCCGTGTTTGAATGCCGAAGAATTGAGACGCTTAATAGAATTGCAGAAGCAAACTCAAGTTTTAGCAGTGGTTGATTTGCAAAAGCGTTTTGCACCTGCCATGCAAATCTTGAAGAAGAAGTTGCAGGGGAGCAAGGGAACAAAGACTTATAATCTAAAATTTCTAACCGGCGCTTACCCCGAGGGAGACGCTCTGCTCGACCTATTCATTCATCCGATAGATTGTGTCGTCTATTTGTTTGGAAAGGCAGAGGTAAGGTGTGTGGAACCCATTGACGAACATACCGTGATGTTAGTACTCAAACATGCTGATGCTATAGGAGTTCTTGAGCTTTCCACCGACTATACATGGTCTGATGCAAAGGAGAGTATGACCATCAACACTAACAAGGGTATTTACTCATTGGAACAGATGGAAACGCTCACTTTCCAGCGGAAGCCACATCGTTTTTGTGGACTTCCCTTGGAAAAGGTTTTGATGCATGTGAATGTGACGGCCGAACTGTTTGGTAGAAATAATTTCCAACCGTTGATGCAAAACAACCAAGTATTTACGCAGGGATATTATACTGCTATAAAGAGCTTTGTGGATGCAGTTGAAGGGAAAAGAGCTTGCAATCCTCAATCATTAGAAGCATTTATGGATACTTATTCTTTATTGGATACGATTCGTTTACATATTTGCAGAAAAGTGTTCTAAAAAAAGTATAGATAAAACTTAAAAAACGTAGTATTTTCTTTGTTATCCCATATATTATTCATATATTTGCAATGTCATAATGATATCATCAAGCAATCATGTGTAACCCTTTAAAAATATGATTATGGAGACAAAGGAATTTCAGTTCAAAGGTTTGACCCTCAGTGGTTTCGCCATGCTTTTCCTCAATATACTGTTGACAGTGTTGAGTGCTGTCATGGTGGTTGCGGGCTTTGTTTGGTGCCAGCACGAGTTGTTGGCAGGACTTCTTATCGGCGTGGGTTTTGCTTTGTTGGCAGTCACACTCTTCGTTTGGGGAGGCTTCGTGATGGTCGAACCAGGCGAGGCGCGAGTGATGATGTTTTTCGGGAAATATAAAGGCACCTACACCAACGTGGGCTACTCATGGGTTAACCCCTTTATTAACACCAAGAAACTGTCGCTTCGTGCTCGCAACCTTGACGCCCAGCCTATCAAGGTGAACGACAAGACGGGCAACCCGGTGATGATAGGCCTGGTACTCGTGTGGAAGCTAAAGGATACCTACAAGGCCATGTTTGAAATCGACTCACAGGCCATGGCACAGAGCGGGGGCGCACAGCAGGTTGGCACAAGCGTGTCGAACGTGATGCTTGCCTTTGAGAATTTCGTCAAGACTCAGAGCGACGCTGCCCTTCGTCAGGTGGCAGGACTCTATGCCTATGACAATAACGATTCGGCCAGTAAGGAACTGACTCTTCGCGACGGTGCAGATGAGATCAACAAACAGCTGGAGGAGAAACTCGACGAACGCCTAAGTATGGCGGGCATCGAGGTGGTGGAGGCGCGCATCAACTATCTGGCCTATGCTCCGGAAATTGCCGCCGTGATGCTTCGCCGCCAGCAGGCTGACGCGATCATCTCTGCGCGCGAGAAGATTGTGGAGGGTGCCGTCTCGATGGTGAAAATGGCGCTCGACAAACTAAGCAGTGAAGATATTGTGGAACTCGACGACGACAAGAAGGCTGCCATGGTGAGCAACTTGCTCGTTGTGCTCTGTGGTGACGACTCGGCACAGCCTGTTGTCAACACGGGCACGCTAAACCATTAAACTATATGGCCCCAAAGGAAACAGGTAACAAGAGTTTCGCTCTGTGCGTGGATGTCGAGACGATGGATGCCATTGAGGTGTAGGCTGCCGATAAATTTTACATCATACATGATATAATGGAGTAAATAGTTCAAAAGTCCCACAATGTTTTCTCTATGGCAATGGATTTATCTATTGATTACAAGTGCGTTTGTCAAGGATAGACTTTTCAAAGGCCCATCCTTGACAGACGCGATCAGACTTTCCTGATATAGTCGTCGAGAGACTGTCCTCTTAGCAGTCCAAATTTCTTGCGCAGCCTGTAGCGGTTGCTGTTGATGCTGTCAGGACTCACATTGAGCATCTCAGCAATCTGTTTGGCGCGCATGCCAATGCTGATATAAGCGCATAGGCGGAGGTCGTTCTCCGTCAGGTCAGGGCAGAGTTCCTTTAGTCGCACAAAGAAATGTGGGTGGACGCTATCAAAATGGAGTTTGAAACGCGACCACTCATCGTCATTGTCTAGGCTTCCAGCAATTATAGCGTTGACTTGTTTGACATATTCTCGGGGAACACTCCCCTCGTCGGAGAAGCGTCGAGTTAGATCGCTGATTTGTTGGAGCACCTCATTTTTATTGGCCAATAGCAGTGTGTTGCTGCTTATCTCGCAGGCTTTCTGTTGCAGATCATCCTCAAAGTTCTTGCGATTCATACTGTAGATGAGGGCTTCTTGTCGCAAGTTTTCACGCAACTGCTTGTTTTCAATGTCACGGATGCGATAACGTTGACGAAGGTAATAGATAATTGTTAGACCCACAAAGACAATCAGCGCAATGCTCAAAAGGGCCAAATAGAGATAGGTGGTCTTGATGCGTGCGTCTTTCTCTAGAATTCGTATACGGTCGTTCTGTCGCAGAATCTCTTCCCGTGCTCGTGCCTTGGGTATGTCGTGGGCCCGTATGGAGTCGGTGTTGCGTTCGTATTCGCTTTGAAATAAGCGGAGCATGGCATAGGCCTTTTCCTTTTGGCCGAGGTGAGCGTGGCAAAGCCATGAGTAGCGATAGACCTCCTGCATGAACAGTTCTTCTTTGATTATGGGTCCGATAGTCTTCAGACTTTCGATGACGGAGAGAGCCTCGGCGTATAATTCTTGTGCATAGAGAATCTTTACATGGGACAGGGAAAGTAGCGCCCCGAAGATTACGTTGTCTGGGGCGAATTTTTCTATCTCGGCCTTGCCCATGTTGTAATAGGCCGCCGCTTTTTGCGTTTGTCCCTTATCCAGTGCGAGCTCGCTCAGATTGAGGTAGGCCTGCATGGTCATCGCCCAGTCTCGTCCACCAACGGCGACGCTTTTGGCCAAAAGTGCGGATTTCTCAGCATCGTCTTTTGTCAGCATCGCTTGGTAGAAGTAGATGCGGTTGAGGGGGTATTCTGCTGTCTCGTAGCTTTTTTTTGCCAGTAGGAGTTGTTCGCTGGCGTGTTCGTCATCGTTGATCTCATGGAAAAGTTGTGCCAGTAGCAGTTGCGCATTTCCCATGAAATAATAGTCTTTTGCCTTTCTAAAAACAGCTATGGCCATTGAGGCGTTGCGATAGCACTGCATATATTCGCTTATGCGGTCGTAGTTGCCAGCAAGCTGATAGCGAATGAGTGCCAAGTCGTAGTCGTAGCCAGGCTGGCAGAGCCGTTCCGCTTTTTTGAGTTGCTGGATGCATTCAGTTGGGCGTGCGTTGAACTGTGTCATACGCACCTGCCAATAGATGGATCGTGCTTGCAGCTGAGGATGCTTTCCCGCAAGTTGTGCCAACTGTTGCAGGTCTTTAGGATTGGCCTCGGCTCTTCGATTCTCAAAGTCAAGTTGATTGAGCCTCTCTGCAATTGCATCGAAGTGCTGGTTTATCTTCTTGAAGTGGTACTTGTAGTTGGAAGCTTGTGCGCTCCATACTGCAGCAAGCATGAAGGCCAGCACCCATGGCCGGCAAGTGTTGTGACGAAGCTTTTTTCTCATAACCTTTTCCCAAATGTTGAATTCGGTTGCAAATATAGTTATTTTTTGACAAATAAGCGAGTGGTTGATCTAAAAACAACTTTTTGCGGATTCACAATGTCGCTTTGTAAAGAGCTGCAAAAATAAACCTTTGGTGCCTTTGCAAACTAAACACCCAGGTCCGAGCTTATGGGATACATGTGGAATGGACGTCACAAAAAAACAGGGGTGGAAGTCCAAATTACTCCACCCCTGTCACAATTGATGATTATATAAGACGAACTACTTATTTCTTAATGCTCTTATAGATGTGTCCACCTTTCTTGACGATATATACGCCACGCGGGAGGTCATGATTGCTGATGCGTTGTCCTTTGATGTTGTAGAACTCGGCCTTGCTCTCGTCCTGTCTGCCCGTGATGGAACTGACTCCCGTAGCATCCACTTCGAAGTCGATAGTACTCATAGTAGTTTTACCCGAGGTGTAGCTGGCAATCACACCTGCCGTATGCTTGCCCACCGTCAGTCCGTCAAAGTAGTATTGCGTGTCATCGGTGCTAGTCACCAATTCTCCGTCGAGATACACCTCGTAGGCACCGTCGAGTGACGGCATGCGTCTCACGTTATTCTTGGGCAAATAACAGGCTGCGTTTGGCAGTTTTGTACCGAAGGCCACGTCGTCGATATTTAGGATCTTTGGCGTGTAGCCAGTCTCGTCTGCAGGTGTCACACGGCGCAAGGCGATGTAGTTGGCCTCGGCAGGGATACTGTCATACTGTTTCAGCACCCAAGAGCCGTATGTGCTGTTGATGGTGCAGCTATCTATGCGTATAAACTCTTCGACATCGGGGATCTCACTAGTCGTATAAAGCACCTCGATCTCTTCTGGAGCATCATTAGAGAAGTTGAGTGCGTAGAATCGGAAGCTGATGGGCTCTTGGAAGTGGAGGTGCGGCGTGATGAGCCAGTCGTCCTCTTTCTTACCTGCCGCTGGCCAGCTCTGTAGGCTTTTCTCTCCAGAGCGAGGAGCCAATGTGATATAGTCGCTAGCGAGCGTGCCTTCGTTCCCGTCGGAAACCTTTCCTGCATTCATAATGATGTAGGCCATTGCTTCGAAGGCATTAGGCCAGGGCTTACTACCGTCCTGAGAGAAATTGAAGGCACCAGTCTCGCCCTCGTCGCCGTCGAAATACTGCCAGCCGATGCTGCCCGGAGAATTAAGCGCAAAGTCTTCGTGCTCTTCAAAACTATCTTCGAAATACTCGGGATAATTCCAAATAAAAAGTTTCTGTGCGCCATACGATCCGTTCTCAATGATCAAGCCGTGTGGTTGCACCTTGTGCTCTATGAGCTCGTAGCTGAAGATGTAGCTGTTCTCTTTGTCTACAGTGATGGTTGTATCGATCGGATAGAATCCGTCGAGCGAGATGTGTACCTCGTAGGTAGCTTTCCATACGCTACCGCTCGTAGCCACACCAGCGTTGTCGGCTGTCATCTGATAGGTATGTGTGCCGTCTCCGTTTACCATGACGACGCTTGCGCCATAAGCCTCATTGTCCGTTGTGTTGGTGGTGAGGTTGAAAACGACGTTAGTGAGCATTTTGTTGCCAATACTGTCGGAGAGAGTTGCCACGGACTCTTTGTCTCCTGTATAGATGGCCTTCACGGCATAATAGTAAGTGCCTTGTGGAAGCGTCTTCCAGTTGCTGTCAGTGTAACTACGCTCTTGAAGGTTGGTGGCCAGTTTCGTCCATGCCTCTTCATTGGGTGTGTTGGCAGGGGTAAGGCGATAGACGTTGTAGCGTACGCGATTCTGTACGGTTTTCAGTGGAGTTGTTGGCTCTGCTCCCTGCACCTTGTAGTTGTCCTTATAATTGTAGAGCGTGGGTTGTTCATTTTCGTTCTTCTCCATGTAGCAAGGCATGAAACGTCCCGTCTTTGTGATGTGGTCCTCGGACACACTGTACGGAGCGCTTACGGGGCGGATCATAAAGTTGCGATGCATGTTCTCGCTCTGCTGGTTGTCCAGATAATAATAGGTGCCTGATGTGAAATCGCCACTGAAGCAGTTGGTCATTGCTTGGAACGGATATTTTGCAGTGTCGCCGCCACCGTCTATGCCAATCCCAAGCCAACTGTCTGTTGCCACGCAGAGGTAGTACCCGTTCGGTGCCTCGACAGGTGTGGGTAGGGTGTACTCATTCCATTGGTCATCCATTGCAGGTACATAGGTTTCTTCAAAAAGCACATTCGCCTCGTCGGGATCGCCGTTCTCCTTCAGTCCTAGTATGCGCAGGGCGACATAGTAATGGCTTACGCCTGGTGCGTTGGTAAGGTAGAACTGTGCGCCATAAACAGTGGCGGCTTCTCGACGAATTACACCGAAGGTCGATTTGTTCGTTGCGTCGTTTTGGTATCCAGTGCCAGTAGTGATGACACCGTCGTCAATACGGTCCACACGCGGGTCGTTGGCTGGTGCCTGCCACGTCACTTCCGTTTGGTCACTGTTGGGTGACTCGGCCACATTCACTGCCTTAGCTGGCTTGATGTTGTCCTTCAGGGTGAGGTTCAACGTCTTGTTTGCGTTTACGTCAATAGTCTCGCTGACACCCAGCAGTTTGTTCTTGCTTACGCTAACGGTATAGCCCGTGTGCTCATAGATGCCGCTAATACTGTAAGAACCGTCTGCAGCCGTCGTTGTCTCGTAGTTGTTGTACCCAGAGAGTATGACAGTTGCACCTACTACAGGATCGCCAACAGTGTCGCTAATTCTGCCTTGGAGGGAATAAGTGGGAAGGGCCTCAATAGCGATGTTCTCTGTGGTTGTTTCCAACTCTGAGACGGTAGAAGTAGCCGAGCCATCGCGATAACCCAATGCTTCTACGATAATGTTATAACTGCCTTCGGGCAGGTAGTTGAGGGTATATTGACCATCGTTGTTGGTTCTGCTAGTGAACTGTCCGTTCTCCGTGCGAACTAGTGCATTGCTCACGCCCTTTCCGTCGCAGGTTACCCGTCCCGAGATATAGCCTTCGTGGTCTTCTGCAAAGATGACGTTCTTGATGGCGATATTATAGTTTTTGTACAGCGTGCGGTGAACAAAGCTAAAATTGTAGTCACCTGTGTTTTCAACAACAGGCAGGTTGACGCGCAATGTCAAAGCCTCTTTCTCCGTTAAAGCAAACTGATAGATGCTGTCCTGATTGCTAATCTCTGCGCCTTGACCAAAGCCGATGGCAAGTAGCTCCTGTACCTTGTCGCTACCAGTCTTGGTCTCGAATGTAATCTTGTAATGCTTGTCCTTCTCCATACGGATGCGCGGGGAGATGAGCCAATTTTGTGGGGCATATTCCTCATAGTAATAACTATCGGTGGCCCCGCCGAATTGTCCGTAAAGGTCTGCTGCCTGCCATGTCCATGTCGTGGTACTTCCATCGGCGTCGATGTTGTTCCATAACATAAAGTTTGCGTAGTCGGTCAGTAGCGTGTCGGGTGCTTGGTATGCTGGCCCAGCGATGATTTCTTCCGTACTGATGGAGTCGCTTTGGTATCCGCCTGCATACGCTATGACGTTATAGTGGTATTTGCCCATCACTGGAAGTGTGGTGTCTGTGAAGGAGGTTTCCTTGCTCTTCTCAACCAGTTTCACATTGCCAGGCATACGCCATACATCATAGCTGAGGTCAGTGGTGTTGATCCATGAATTAAATTTACCCTCTGTGGGTGCTGTCCATGTGATGTTGGCGTAGTTGGCCTCTGCCTCAGCCTTGAGGTCTCCCACGTTCATAGGGTCTCCAGCGCCAATATATGCCGAGATGGAACTGCGGTCGCCATACCCCAGGTCATTTACAGGTACAAACTTGTAGGTGTAATAACCCCGCTCGGGTAAGTTGTCGGTCCAAGTCTCATGGCCACCGATGACAGGATTGGCGATGCGGTGCACTTCTACTCCGTCGCGATAGATAATGATACTGTCAAGGTCTTCTAAGGTGCCACCGCGTCCATAGGTCTTCGATGGGTTGTCCCATTCCAGTTTCGCCGTCAGCTCACCTTGCTCTCCACGTGTCAGCTTCAAGTTTTGCACTTTTTGTGGTGCACTTGCTTCGGCAGGCACGTACGGCATTACGATGCCATCGAATCCGAAGGACTTGCTTATCATGCCGCTTGCGTCCGCCTCGTATGGCAGGGTGGCAATGTGGGTTACATGGGCTGTCTTCAAATCGATTTCGGACAACTCATATTTCTTTCCATAGAAAGTGAAGAAGCGGAAATATAGTTTTCCTGTCTCGTTGTCGAAGAACAGACAGTTGTTGTTGTACATGTAAGCTTGGTCAGGATTATAGTCGAGCTCGCCGATAAAGGAGCAAAGTCCTGTGACGGGGTTTACTTTGTATAGTGCACCACTATAGCTCACACCGTACATGTCGCCATCATAGTTGATGGCAATCGAGATCAAGGTGTGAAAACTCTTGTCCCACTGTTGGTCTTTTTCCGTTAGACGGTCGTAAGAAAATGTACAGACAGGGATGAGATCGCCGTTAGTGAGGTCAATCTTCACCAACCCGTTGCCAGATTGTACGCTGTTCAGCGCATACATGGTCTGTGTCTGTGCGTTCCAAGCAAAATGGCTGGCTGCAGGTCCTTGCTGTTGGTCATGGTAATCACCAACTTTCTTTACATTTTTTGTTTCCAGGTCAAAACTATAGAATCCATGAGACTTATGTCCTTCTGTGTTCTGTGTATAGTCGATGTAGTAGTAGACGTTGTCCACCATCGTAGCACCCATGATGTGGCCTACGCTCAGAGGAGCAACAATTTGCACGTTGTCGAGCGTGTCGGAACTGACGTCAAAGGTATAGACTCCGGAGCCCATGCCTGCGTCGTTTTCAATGATGCCGTATGCAGTTTTTGCTTCCTGTCCCCAAGATGGCGAAGACCATCCTATGAGAGCTGCAAGCACTGCGAACGAGATCCAATGTGACTTGTACTTCATAAGCTGATTTTTTAAATGTTGAACTAAATGAATACTATTTGTTACTGTGTGGCAGAATTGTGGAGGACTGCCAATTATACTGCAAAAGTATTAAAAAAGCGACGATAAACCTAAGGAAAATGCCGATTTTATCGCTCTGTCAGTTTTTGTCTATATCCCAATCATAGTCTATCTATAATATAAATGTGGGAGTATTCTTGCTTCTTCGTACCTTTGCAAGCGTAAACCAAATGCTTTAGATTTATGAAAAAAAGTAAGAACTTGCTATCCGCCCTTTTGCTTGTTGGAGCGCTTGCCGCCTCAGCAGCACCTGCTTATCGGGGAGCTGTCCAATTGAAGCAGCCTGATGGTTCTGTTATTACCGTCTATCTCCGTGGTGACGAACATCGTCATCAACGACTCACAGCCGATGGCTACGCCATCATGCAGTCGTCCGATGGTTATTACCGTTATGCCTATCAAACCCAAGAAGGCTATTTAAGCACCGAGGGTGCTCCCATAGTGCGTGACATTCCACTACGTTCGGCAGCAGACAAGGCGTTTCTGAAGTTGATAAAGAAAGCGGAAAACTTTACATCTTCTACCGAAACAATATTGCCGATGCAAGCGAAGCCTATAGACACGGTTACTCCCTATGAAAAGATGCGTGTGGGGTCTTTCCCGACAACGGGTGATTTCAAAGGCGTAGTCATCCTAGCACAGTTTCAAGACCAGAAATTTACCTATGATGCTTCCTATTTTGAACGGATGCTCAACGAGGAGGGCTTTCATGACAATGGTGCCATCGGTTCGGCACATGATTACTTCTACTTTCAGAGTAACGGACGTTTCAACCCTCATTTTGATGTAGTGGGTCCTGTTACACTATCGAAGGAGATGTCGTACTACGGAAAAGACGCTACTGACATTTGGGGCAACATGATTGGCGACGAAGAACCGACGAAGGCTATAGCTGAGGCCTGCCAGTTGGCTGACCCCTTAGTGGACTTTAAGCAGTATGATCTCGATGGTGATGGCAAGGTAGAGATGGTATATGTCATCTATGCTGGCTATGGCGAAAATTTTGGTGCTGATGCCAATACTATATGGCCACACAAGTACGAGCTGTCCTCGGCGGGTTATAACGTGTGTCTTGACGACGTCTGCCTTGACACCTACGCCTGCTCTGCAGAACTGTTTGGCAATAGTGGCATTACACCTTGTGGAATCGGACCGCTCACTCACGAGTTTGGCCATGTGTTAGGACTGGCAGATCACTATAACACGGCAACGACGGAATACGAGTTGGGGCGCTACGACAATATGGACTATGGCACATACAACGAGAATACGAACATCCCTCCCTCCTACACCGCCTTTGAGCGAATCTCGCTCGGGTGGATGGAACCAACCATCATCAATGAGCCTTCTGATGTGCTCACGCTGGAGAATATTGCCGATAGCCGTCAGACTTATCTTCTTCCGACAGCCAGGCATGATGAGTTCTATCTTTTGGAAAACCGTCAGCAGACGGGATGGGATGTGGGCATCAAGGCAAGCGGCTTGATGATCACCCATGTCGATTTTCTGCAAAATGCATGGGACAAAAATACGCTCAACAATACTACCGCACATCGTCGTTACTATTTAGTTTGCGCCGATAATGAGTCAGGTTATGACGAGACGTTAGGTCATGAATCTGAGGCTGGTGATCTTTTCCCCCTCGGCGGAAATGATGCATTTACCGATGAAACGACCCCCGCCTCACAGACCTACCAGGGGGTGGGGCTTGATCGTTGGGTGACAGACATACGCCACCATGACGGGGTGGTGTCATTTCGCTTCAGGCCCAACCATTTCCGAACACCTAGCGGTTTGGGTTTCACGGAGGTTCGGGATGATAGTTTCCGTGCCTATTGGGAAGGCAGCGCTTCTGAGGCGCTGTACGACTTGCGTTGGCATTCTCTTGCAAGAGAGTCCGATCTGCCAGTCGCCCTTGCCGAGGGTTTTGTCTTTATGAACGACGGAACGCCTTCTTCACCTGATAGCAAAGATATTTCTGTTTCGCTGGATAATTATATGGAGAGGAGTGGATGGACAGGTAAACGTGTCTATCAAGCCGGTGGGGCTGTCAAATTGGGTGCTGTCGATGCTGATGGAACACTGACCACGCCGAAACTAAACCTATATAATATGGGTGAGCAGTTCACGGTCTTAGTTCGGACTCACAGTCTGTCAGGGAAAACTCCTGTCTTCACAGTATCGTCTAATGGTAAGACTGGTGCCTATCGTCTCACTTCCAGCGACAAATCCTATTATTACCAGTTTAACAACGGACTGACGGTGACGGATGTTACTTTTCAGGTGAAGGGAGATGTCGCTATCATCGACAGTATTCTCATTGTCCGAGGCAATGGCGCTGGCTATGTAGAGGGTGCCCTCAAGGTGAATGTAACAGGTGAGGCCATTTCTGATGAAAACCCTGAGGTGGAGGAACAGTTTGTCGAGCTGGATACTACAGAGATGAGGGGTATTAATGGCGAGTCGGTGGTGATTAATGGTTTGCAAAAAGACAACTACTATAGTTTCGAGGTGCGTGCTACCAATGCAGATGGCAGCAAAACCAGTCAATGGAGTGTGCCTCAGACCGTTCTCGCCAGTGAGGCGACAAAAGTTGACCGCACGGATTGCCATACGCAAAAAGGCACCGCATACTACAGCTTAGATGGTGTTCGTATCGACAAGCCAACGAAAGCTGGCGTTTATATTCGACGCGAAGGAACGCAAGTGATGAAACTCCTTGTCAGGTAATTAGCAAAGATTGACGTTATGTGTTAGTAGGTCGCGCTTCTAATTAAGAAGGGCGGGAATGGACGTAATGTCCCATTCCCGCCTTTCTCTAGATGTGTTCGGCAATGAAAGAATTCATGAGGGCGCTCTAACTCAAGTTTGGCTCCCGTTTTTTCATCCATCTTTAGGGCCCTTATGTTGCTAGTATGTCGGTTTTCTACAAACGCATTCTTTGCTTTTGATTTGTAGTACACAGGGATTTCGTCTTGGAACAAACTCCTCAGTCAAGAAAATCAAAGAAGTGTCAAAATCAAAATCTCCAAAAGCTTGTAGGGCACAGTAAAGCAAATCTCATGGGTAATAGCGAACTATTACCCATGAGATAACACAAAATCATCCTTCAAAAGCAAATAGTCATAATGAACGATATGCTTCTAGCAAATCAGAACACGACCTTGTGCCCTTTGTGGATATATACACCCTTGCTAGGCTTTTCTACTCGAACACCCCCGAGGGTATAGTAGTATGGGTCGGTAGTCACGGACCGAGTGATGGAGTCGGTCCTGTTGAGAATCGTACCCTCTATAGCGCACTTATCGGCATTGATGATCATGCCATCTTCATTGAGCAGCAGAACTACCAGTTCGGTATTTTCCTTCTTCAGTACCGTCTCTGGCATGTCGAGTGAGTAGTTGTATGTTAGGTGGTCTCCCTCCTTCACGCTCTCCACGCCAAAAGCGTTCTTGACACCTTCGTAGCTGGGGAAAATACCGCGCGCGACGTCTTGAAACCAGATGTCGTCGGCGTTGATAATGTTTGGCTGGTTCTCGAAGCCGTACATGCTACCTGATCCTCCCCCTGCGTAATAGTTCATTTGGTCATAACCGCAATAGTTGTTGAGGATGCCCGTTTCGGCATGGGTGCGATGTACGTTATTCTCCACCACTACAAAAGCAAGGTTGTAATGCGCTTTGTCGAAGTCTGTGGCAAAAAAAGCATCTACATTTGCTGCTATTTGATTGGTCTGCTCATCATAGTTGGCTGTCAGGCGCAAGCCTACTGTATTGCTATTGCTGCTCTTGATAGCCGTGTACATGGCAGGGATGTCGACAGGATCTCCCCAGTACATTACGTTCCTATTAATGCCAGCGTGAGGATAACCTGCAGCCCCTAAGTGTGAGAGCAGATTGTTGAGATAGGCTTCGCCTGGAATCGCCATGGAATCAGGGACCTGTGTGCTGCCGTTGTTGTGGATTGCAATGCCGATAAATCCTTTGGGGTAATTCTTCTTCATGTAGTTAAGTGCGCCGATGCCGCGTACACAATACCCACACCATGTTCCCGTGATTTCTTCTGCCACGAGTTTCCACAGGTAGGCTGAAGTGTTCCCGCTATAGCTGACGCTGTCGGTGCCACTTTTGACCCATGCCTTCCACTGAGCAGTAGCGTTACGCTCCAGGAGGAATGGCTTGTCCATACTGAAGTCTATGCTTTTGCCAGCCTCGACGATATCATGGAATGACTGTTCGAAGTACTGATCTCCCGACTGAAAACCGATGGTAAAGCCGTTGACGTCCTCGTTGGTGGCTTGTACGGTTCCCCTCAGAGGTATCGTGTCACAGCCGTCGAAAACACGTCCCAGGTCGAGAGACATCGTGATGTGTGAAGGAATGCCAACGAAGAGATCGTCGAGATAGAGGGCTGCCTTGTCTTTGCTGTCGTTGACGAATGCGATGTGGATAGTTTTCCCCACGTAGTCGGCAAGGCTCACCTCGTGTTCCGTCCAGTTGTTTGCTTCTTTAGAAAGTGAGAAGATTGGAGGGACGGTAAAGTCCCCTACGGACGTTCCCTTTTCGGACACATATACTTTGAGCCCGTCTCGGAAATCCTTGTCGCGAGCCATAGAACGCCACCGTAGTATGGCCTTTGTGTCGTCAATGGTGATGCCAGGTGTAACCATCCAATCGTTTGCCGCCCCTGCATTCTTGTACCACGAAGTGGAGATGGCTACGTTGTTGTTGGGATCGACGGGATCTACCCCTTTGGCGACGATCCATGCTTTTCCAATCTCGAATCCGAGAGAGGCCATGTCGGTCGATGGCGTTCGCCCGTCCTCGTCGTGAAGGATGAATGTTGTGGGCATCCCCTCGTCAAATCCTGTTTCCAAATAGGCGTTTTGCGCTTGGCCTGTAGCTGCCAATAGGGCGCTGATGCTGAGTGTTAGTGCTTTCTTTATCATAAGCGATGTTTTTAATGTTTTTTTATACTCTCGTTGCAAAGTTAGGCGTTTTAAACCGTGAGAATCCGTTGAAATGGTGTTTTTTCCGCTTTGTCAGTTTTTGACAGAGTAGCAAATGACAGAAAGTGAGAAGGGAAATAGGCAATGACGGGTAATGTGAAGCTTCCTGGTGTTAGTAAGGAAGAGTTTCGTCGCATGTTGATGTTTGCTAATAGCAAAAGGAGTGGTACGGTCATGGGAGACCGTTCCTCTCCTTTTGGGAAATCTTTTCAAAGGTGTTCTTCCATGCGAGCTGGCAGGATGCGTAGGGCTTTATTACAAAAAGAGACAATAGAAGTTATAACGGGAATGTCACTTCCAGGCCTCTGCAGGCTTCCTTATAGATAGAGCACGGCCTCGTTGCCCATATTGAAGAGCAGGTCGAGGATGCTGAGGTTGGGCTGAAAGCCGAACCGTTGTGCATAGACCTGATAGTAGGGGCGCGGTGAGAAGTCTGAGTCAGGCAAGGCGTGCTTCGGGCGGATTGCCTCGCGGTAGTCCGTCAGGTCGAGGCGATCGTCGAGGGGTGCGGAAAGATATTGGGTAGTCTCGTGGATATCTGGCTTGAAGCCGATCAGCGCGCAGAGTGTGTGGGTGATGGCGGTGTTGAAGTCGAGGAGGTAGTGCCAAGGCCGCTCGAAGAAGGGGTGGAGGTCATCAGCATAATACTCGAAGAATGGGCTCTCGCCGTAGGCCGCACAGAGCGCACTCCAGTGGATCCGGCGCCAGTCCCCATGGTCGCTGATGCGCACCTCTCGCATTCGTGTCTTGTCGAGTCGTCCGTCAGCGGGCTTCTCTATGGGGACGGATAGCGACTGTGTGCCATTGGCCGTGGCGATGAGACAGCGGTTGCGGTAGGTCTGCTTGACGAAGTGGTCGCAGCCCTCTATGTACACGCTCTGGTGGCGGTACGCTTTCTGCCACCACTGGATAGGGGCGAAGTAGGCCGAACAGAGCAAAGCCCCACCCGCAAGGGGGTGGGGCATGTGGTTGTGATGATGGATTGGAGTCAGCATCCTTACTTGATGTTTCCGACCCATGTGAAGAGACGCGACCAGCGTATGCCGCTGAAACCATGGCGGTCGGGATCGCTCGACCACCAGACGAAG
>ENA-OPEJ01000103-OPEJ01000103.1-human-gut-metagenome-genome-assembly--contig:-NODE-103-length-34716-cov-3.799515_pt1 | contig 34716 bp, 22 predicted proteins | sample MGYA00241635_ERZ501533 | MGnify/ENA primary metagenome ERZ501533 (study PRJEB25962, sample SAMEA2042378) | human gut metagenome | biome: human gut; feature: human-associated habitat; material: faeces...
CGACGCTCTCGGGAGGCCCTGTGCGCATGGACTACATCAGCTATGCCTACGAGCGCCCGAAACCGCAGCCGCGCCTGGCTACGGATCCCTTCCCCGTGCCCGAGTATGTCTATGCCATTACCAACCAGGACCACCACGCCGACCCGCAGGCCGACCTCGTCATCATCATCCCGACGAGTCAGAAGTTGCGACCGCAGGCTGAGCGCTTGGCACAGATGCATCGCGACCGCGACTCGATGCGCGTGAATATCGTGCCGGCCGATGAGCTCTACAATGAGTTTTCCAGTGGCACACCCGACGCCAATGCCTACCGTCGCTACCTCAAGATGCTCTACGACCGGGCAGGAGACGACGAGGCCCAGATGCCCAAGCACCTGCTGCTCTTTGGCGACGCCGTCTGGGACTGCCGTATGCTCACACCTGAGTGTCGCTCACTCAACGCCGACGACTATCTGTTGGCCCACGAGAGCGAAAACTCCTTCTCTGAGACCGACTGCTATGTCAATGACGGATGGATGACGCTGCTCGACGAGGGCGAGGGTGGCGCTTCGATTCGCAACGACAAGGAGGATGTGGCCGTGGGGCGCATTCCTGTCACCACAACGGCGGAAGCCAAGGCCGTAGTCGATAAGATCATTGCCTATGCCAACAACGCCCATGCGGGCGACTGGGCCAACACCATCATGTTTATGGGCGACGATGGCAACAACAATCTCCACATGCGCGATGTCGATGCCACGGCGGAATATATCGGCCAGCTCTATCCGGGCTATCAGATCAAGAAGGTGATGTGGGACGCCTATACGCGCGTCAGCACCTCTACGGGCAATCGCTATCCGGAGGTCTCGCGCCTCCTCAAGCAGCAACAGCAGGCGGGCGCCCTTATTATGGACTATGCGGGCCACGGTGTGGAGTATCAGATCTCCCACGAGTCAGTACTTACCATCAGCGACTTCCGCACGTTTACCAATCAGAACCTGCCGCTTTGGATCACGGCCTCTTGTGATGTCATGCCTTTCGACACGCGCAAGGAGACGATCGGCGAGACCGCCCTGCTCAACGCGCAGGGTGGATCCGTGGCCTTCTGGGGCACGACGCGCACGGTCTATGCCTATTACAATAAGTTTATCAACAATGCCTTTCTGCGCCATGTGTTGAGCTTCACCAATGGCAAGCCTACCACAATGGGTGAGGCCCAGCGCCTGGCCAAGAACGATGTTATCAGTACGGGCCAGGACCGCACGCTCAACAAACTCCAGTATTCGCTCCTTGGCGATCCGGCCTTGGCTCTCAACCTGCCTACCCTCGACGTGGTCATTGATAGTATCAACGGACTGCCCGTGGGAGGCAAGCAGGATATCATCCTCAAAGCGGGTAGCGTGGCTCGGGTCAAGGGGCGTGTCATGCGTCAGGAGGAAACCCTCGTAGGCTTCAACGGTCAGATGACGGCCACGGTCCGCGACACCCGCGAGATGGTGACGTGCAAGAAGCAGGAGGAGACTTCCAACACCGCGTTCCAGTATTACGACCGGCAGAAGGTGCTCTTCAATGGTTCCGACAGTGTGCGCAATGGCGAGTTCCAGTTTACCTTCGCCGTGCCTTTCGATATCAACTACGCCAGTGGTAGCGGACTCATCAATGTCTATGCTGTCAGCGACGACCATACGCAACTGGCCCATGGTGCCGAGGACCGCTTCTTCATCTATGGGTCGGAGACGGTGCGCAACGACAGTATTGGACCGTCGATCTACTGCTACCTCAATACACCCTCGTTTGTTGATGGGGGAAGCGTCAATACCACGCCCTATTTCGTGGCCAACGTCACGGACAAGGATGGCATCAACGCCACGGGCAGCGGTATGGGTCACGACTTGCAGCTTTGCATCGATGGAGACCCGAACCTGACTTTCAACCTCAATGAGAACTTCACCTTCGACTTCGGTACTTATACCAGCGGTTCTACCTGGTATTCGCTGCCCGAACTCTCCGAGGGCGCGCATCAGTTGCGCTTCCGTGCGTGGGATATGTTGAACAATGCTTCCACCGCCGTGCTTAATTTCCAGGTAGTCAAAGGACTGAAACCTTCCATCGAGAGCATCAGTTGCACCAACAATCCCGCCACGACGGAGACTACCTTCATCGTCAACCACAACTTCACGGGCGCTGAGGTTGATGTTGAGATTTCCGTCTTCGACATGAGTGGACGCGAGTTGTGGCGCCACACGGAGAGCGGCACCTCGACGGGCAGCGCCTATACCGTGCGCTGGGATCTCTGCACCGATGGTGGAGCAAAACTGCAAACGGGAGTCTATCTCTACCGTGCCTCTATCGGCTCGGATGGCGGCGAGCGGGTCTCCAAAGCCAAGAAACTGATTATCATCAACAATAAGTAAGCACGATTTGCGTTTTAATCATACACACAGAATGAAATATACGCGTATGAACAGTCAAAATAAGTATGTCGGTATCGTCCTCTTGTCGGCGCTGTCGCTCACGACCTATGCCCAGGACAAGAAGGATATGTTCAATCCGGTCAACTCCGCCGTGACCTCACAGTCCATTGCCCCGGACGCTCGCGCCGGGGGTATGGGTGATGTCGGAGCAGCTACCGACCCTGATGTGGCCTCACAGTATTGGAATCCGGCCAAGTATCCGTTCACTATCTCGCGGGCTGGCGTCTCGCTCAACTACACGCCATGGCTGCGCCAGTTGGTCAACGATATGGACTTGGCCTACCTCTCGGGCTACTACCGCATTGGCGACTACAGTGCCGTATCGGCCTCCCTGCGCTACTTCTCCCTTGGTGAGGTGCAGACCAGTTCGAGTTTGGACAACACGGGCGACATGACCATCAATCCCTATGAGATGTCCGTTGATGTAGGCTACTCGCTGATGCTCTCCGAGACGTTCTCCCTGGGTGCGGCCGTGCGCTTCATCTATTCCGACCTGACCTACGACTACACTGAGGACACGTCGCCAGGATCGGCTTTCGCTGCTGATATCGCTTGCTACTATCAGAACTATGTCAATCTCGGAAGCCGCGAGTGTCAGCTCGGATTGGGACTCAACATCTCCAACATCGGTTCGAAGATCACCTTTGGTGGCGACAACCGTTCGGAGTTTATCCCGACAAACATGCGACTGGGTGCGTCTCTCATGATCCCTATCGACGAGTACAACCGCTTCACCATAGCTGCCGATGCCAACAAGTTGCTTGTCCCTACCTATCCGCAGCGTGAGGACAACGAGACCGACGAGCAGTATGAGCAGCGCTTGCAGACCGACTACTACGACCTCTCTTCCATCAGCGGCATCTTCAAGAGTTTCGGCGATGCGCCGGGTGGCTTCAAGGAGGAACTGCAGGAGATACAATGGAGTGTTGGTGCAGAGTATGTCTATAATGATAAGTTCTCCCTTCGTGCTGGCTACCACCATGAGAGCGAGAACAAGGGTAATCGTAAGTATTTCACCGTTGGTGCGGGCTTCCGTATGAACGTCTTCTCGCTCGATGCTGGCTATGTTATTGCTACGGCCAAGAGCAATCCGCTCGACCAGACGCTCCGCTTCTCGCTCTCGTTCGACCTCGATGGTGTCAAGGACTTGTTCAGACGCAGATAATGATACGGGTAGGATTTGGATATGATGTCCACCGATTGGTGGAGGGGCGCGACCTCTGGCTGGGAGGTGTCAAGATCGCCCACGACCGTGGTCTCGACGGCCATAGCGATGCAGACGTGCTGATACACGCCATCTGTGACGCGATGCTTGGTGCTGCCAATATGCGCGATATCGGCTATCACTTCCCCGATACGTCGGAGGCTACGAAAGATATGGACTCTAAGATCATCCTCCGTGACACGGTTGCCCTCCTCGCAGAGAAGGGCTACCATTTGGGCAATATCGACGCGACAGTGTGTGCCGAAAGACCGAAGCTCAGTCCTCATATCGACGCCATGCGCGACTGCCTTGCCGCCGTCATTGGCTGCGATCCGGACTGTGTCTCCATCAAGGCGACGACCACCGAGCGTCTCGGCTTTATAGGCCGCAAGGAGGGCATCTCGGCCTATGCCGTCTGCTTGATAGAGAAATAACGCACGCTCACGCATTTAAACATTGTAATAAATACAAAGTTTAACATCTTTTCTTTTGTGGTCTCAAAAAGGATGCTTATCTTTGCAACCGTAAAGAGAACAATAAACGATTGATAACGAAAACAAAGACATTATGAAAAAGTATGTATGTGACGTTTGCGGCTACGTCTATGACCCCGCACAAGGCGATCCTGATAGTGGTATAGCTCCTGGCACGCCGTTCGAAAGTATTCCTGCCGATTGGACTTGCCCCATCTGTGGCGTAACCAAGGATGAATTCAGTCCTATGGCCTAATAACGACCTAACTCCAAATCATCGGACATGATACGCCCCCACAGTCAATCAAAGACTGTGGGGGCGTTGCTATCTCTGCTCTATAGGAAAAAAGAAAGGCCGCCGCCCGTTGCTGATGTCAGCATGTGGCGACGGCCTTTCCTATTGATGGGATCACCCAAGGGCAATCAGATTATGTTACTTCTTGTAGTTCTCAAGACCCTTGTCGAGGAACTTGATGTAGCCCGGGATGTCCTCCTTATAGACGAAGCTACCAGAGAGCGGCTTACCCTCGTTATCGACCGTCACGTGGAACGGTTGTGCGAGGTAGCCAAACTTCGTCTGCTCCAAGTAAGACCACTTGTCACCAACGGTGCGCAGCGTGCGGGTCGTACCATCCGGGTTCTTCACCTCCATCGGCTTGTCGAGCGGCGTCTTGTCATCGACGAAGAGGGAGATGAGGACGTAGTCCTTGGTCAGACGCTCAGAGACCTCATTGTCCGTCCAGACAGCAGACTCCATCTTGCGGCAGTTGACGCAGCCGAAACCGGTGAAGTCGAGCATGACGGGCTTGCCAGCAGCCTTAGCGGCAGCCATACCCTCCTCGTAAGACGTGTAGGCGGGATGTACCTCCTCGGCCTTGTTGAGGTTGAAGTCCTGCGTGTTCATAGGCGGCGAGAATGCACTGACAGCCTTACAGGGAGCACCCCAGAGGCCAGGCACCATATAGACGGCGAAGGCAAAAGAGCAGAGACCCATCATGATGCAGGGCACCGGCATAGCCTTCTGCTCCTGGTCATCGTGCGGGAACTTGAGCCAGCCGATGAGGTAGAAGCCCATGAAGGCGAAGATCATGATCCACAGGGCGAGGAACGTCTCGCGGTCGAGGATGCCCCAACCGTAGGCGAGGTCGGCTACGGAGAGGAACTTCAGAGAGAAGGCCAACTCGACGAAGCCCAGCACTACCTTGATCATGTTCATCCAAGAACCCGACTTCGGAGCCTTCTGCAGCCAGGTCGGGAACATGGCGAAGAGTGAGAACGGCAGGGCCAAAGCGAGGGCGAAGCCGAACATACCCACTGTCGGAGCCACCCAGTCGCCACTCGTAGCGGCCTCCACAAGCAGCAGACCGATAATCGGGGCCGTGCAGGAGAAGCTGACGAGGCAGAGGGTGAAGGCCATCAGGGCGATGGAGAGAAGTCCTGTAGTGGTGGAAGCCTTCGTATCGACGGCGTTACCCCATGATGAGGGCAGCTGCAACTCAAACCATCCGAAGAAGCTGAAAGCGAAGACAACCAGCAGGAGGAAGAAGAAGATATTGAACGGCGCGTTGGTAGCCAACTCGTTGAGGCGCTGTGGGCCAAGGAGTGCCGTCACAATGAGCGCAAGGGCCATGTAGATGACGATGATAGAGATACCATAGGTGGCAGCGTCGCGGATACCCTTGCTCTTGCTGTCCTTGGAACGCTTCAGGAAGAAGCTCACCGTCATCGGGATAATCGGCCATACGCACGGCGTGAGCAGGGCTACGAAACCACCGACGATACCCATCAGGAAGATGTACCAAACCGACTTGTTCTTGGTGCTCTGACCGTCCTCAAAAGCCTTCAGCTCCTTGATGACCGGTGTCCAGAGGTCTGAACCCACGCCAGCGGTGCCCGTGTCAGCCTTGATGGCAGTGGCGGTAGAGTCGCCAGCAGCAGCCTTGGTAGAGTCGCCAGCAGCGGCAACATCCGTCTTGGCCTCCTCTTCGGCAGCTTTGTCCTCAGTGGGGGCAGGTGCGTCCTTGGGGCCTTCACCACTATAGTTGAACTCCACGGACGTCGGCGGCATACACATCTCGTCGTTGCATGCGCCAAACTCCAGGTAGCCCTTGACGTTGTAGGTCTTGCCTGTAATCTTGTATTTCTGTACGAAAGTGACGTTGTTCTCGAAATAGCGAAGCTTTATGCCAAAGATGGGATCCATCTCGCTAATCTCGCGTCCAATGTGCTGCAACCCACCAATGGGTTTCACACCCTCGGCCTTATCTGTGTGTAAGGTCGCAGAGACCGGACCATCCGCAGGAAGTCCAGTGGAATAGACGTGCCAGCCCTTGCTGATGGACATGGTGAACATCACCTGTACCTCGGTGTCCGACACTTGTTTCTTACTTGCCTTAAATTTGACGGGATTCCCTTGGGCAAAACATAGTAGTGCCAAAAGGCTTAACGTCAGAGTTAAAATGGCTCTTTTGTTAGTTCTCATATTCATGGTTTTCTATTAAATATTGGGGACAAAATTATTAAATTCTATCTACATGAGCAAACTTTTGAGCAGAAAATTTCCCCGTTCGGAAAAAAAAGGATAACTTTGCAGCGCATAGTAAAAATAGAGTACAGAGGAAACAGGAATTCCGGCATGATGAACATGTCGGGATTCTCGTTTTTTGTGTAGTTTGAAACAAACGAAAAAATCTAAAAAGCAGAATAAATTATGGCTTATATGTCACAGAAGGGCTACGATGAAATGGTAGCCCAGCTCCAACAGTTGGAGACGGTAGAACGCCCGAAGGCTTCGGCAGCCATCGCCGAGGCGCGCGACAAGGGCGATTTGAGTGAGAATGCGGAGTATGATGCTGCCAAGGAGGCACAGGCCCACCTGGAGACAAAGATCAACCAGCTGAAGTTGGCTATCGCCGAGGCGAAGGTCATTGACACCTCGCGTCTCAGCACAGAGGCGGTGCAGATCCTTTCGACCGTGGAGATGACCAACATGGCCAACAACACGAAGATGCGCTACACCATCGTCAGCGAGAACGAGGCCAACATCAAGGTGGGCAAGATCTCCATCAAGACTCCGATCGCGCAAGGCTTGCTCAACAAGAAGGTCGGCGATGTGGTGGAAATTGCTATTCCGCGTGGTACGATCAAGTTGCGCATAGACAAGATCACCCTCGAATAATTACGATTATGGATATTTTCAGCAAGATTGCTGCTGGTGAGATTCCCAGCTACAAGTGTGCGGAAAGCGAAAAGTTTTATGCTTTCCTCGACATCAACCCCGTCGTCCAGGCCCATACGTTGGTCATCCCTCGTCGGGAAGTGGATTACATCTTTGACATGGAGGACGACGAGCTGGCCGAGTTTGAGGTCTTCGCCAAGCGTGTCGCCAAAGCCATCCGCACAGCCTTCCCCTGCAAGAAGGTGGCCCAGGTGGTGCTCGGCCTCGAAGTGCCCCATGCCCACATCCATCTTCTGCCCATCAACTCTGAGGGCGATGTCGATTTCCATCGCCACGTCCAGTTGAGCGAGGAGGAGATGAAGGCTACTGCCGAGAAGATTCTGGCAGCTTTCAACGCACAGTAATCCTCTCCAGGTCTTTTAGCCAAACGGGCTTGCAAGTCGCGTGACACCCAGGTGTCCGAAAGCTTGCAAGCCCGTTTGATATTTATTTAGGTATTCATTGGCATTTATTCCACCCGCACTTCGTCGATGAAGCACCAGGCAGGATAGCCGACGCCGTAGTGCCAGTCGGGGCACATTCCCGTGGCCTTGATGCGCACGCGGATGAAACGTGTAGAGACTGGTTGTGCCACACTGACCTTGCCTTCGACAAACTTGACGGCGATGTCGCGGTCTTCCTTCATCACCAAGGGCTCGCCAAAGGGTTGGAACGTCTTGCCATCTGTGCTTACTTCATAGCGTACCTCCTTGGGCAGGAGTACCCAGGCGCCCAACTGGTGGAGGAAGTCGGTGCTTATGGCAGAGATGCTGGTCTCCCTGCCAAGATCGAGGGTGAAGTCGGGATCGGTCCCTTCCCATCCTACCCATCCCTCCACAAAGCTCGATCCGCCGAAGAGGCCATCGGTAAGGGCGGTGGAAGCCATTCCTTGGTAGCGGTCGTGGGGAGCGGTGTTGAAGACCACCGTAGCGCCCTTTGCCTTGGTGACGACGCGCGAGGGGAGGAAGCGTTTCAGATACAAGTCGCAATAGTCGGCAGGTGCGTTGCCGCGCTCGTTGAGCGACTCCACACCGAAACGTACGGATCGTTCGCGGAAGCATTTCACCTTTGCCTCCACACCCTTCTCATCCTCAATGCCCTTGGTGCGCGCTATCTCCAGTTCGGCATATTGCAGTGGCAACCGACTGATCTGCACCCGCTGGAGCAAGACGCTATCGCCGCGGACTGCCGCCTCTGCTTTGTCGAAGAGTCGGGCGTAGGTGCGCATCAGGTCGTCGGAGAGCATTCCGTCCTTGTGGGTGATGGGCGAGTCGTAGATCCATAGTGGTACATGACTGCTCAGTAGCGCACCCTCCATGATCTTCCGATAGGAGTAGAGTTCGGTGCCTGCCTCCTCGCCATAGTAGTCCGTGAGGAAGACGCGCATGAGCGAGTCGGCGTCCTGATAGGGATTCCACATCAGTTTGGCAATCATGTAAGCACGCAGTTCGGCGAAGTCTGCTCCCTCGTAGCCGTTCACCTGCTCAAACAGCATGTTGGCGTGGTTGCGGTGGAAGAGTTGGATGTTGGGTGCCAAGACATGGAAGTTGGGGAATGGTGCTACCATATTGTCGAAGTTGATGCCATAGTCCCAGACGAAGATGTTGTTGGAGATGCGGCTCCAGCCCTCCAGAGCCCTTACGAAGTCGCGTCCGCTTTCGTTGTCCGTCAGAGGCACCTCGCGCTTGGCGTCAATGCTGCAGAGCATGATGTTGACGTTGGGAAGCGGTTTGACCAGTCTTGGCGGTTGCATACTATAGAGGTAGGCGAGGGTAGAGAACTCCTTGTCAGGGTAGCGCGAGGCCAGGCGGTTGAGAAATCGGATGATTGGGCCGCTGGCAGAACCTTCCTCCGTCTCCACCTCCGTGCATTTCTCGCAATGGCAATTGGTAAAGTTGCCGTCGTTCTGACTTATGGAGATCATTTTCATGCCCGGGTTGCGGGCGAAGATACTGTCGAGGTTGTGGCAGACCTGCACAAACAGTTGCTCATTGGTCAGACACCACTGGCTGTGAGCCCCTGGCTGGCGTCTGCCATTGATGAGGGCATACCATTCCGGATGCGCCTTCCCATAGACGCGGCTTGGGAGAACCTTGTCGAAAGTGTGTACCCACAGGTTGTCCATGAACATCTGGTTGGGACGTTCCATTCCATACCAATCGACAAACAGCGGGTCGCGCTCACTATAGCTTACCGACTGTCTGTAGCGGAAGGCCGGAGTTTCCGCCCATTCAATGGCGGGCAACTGTAGATCGCCCACCTTCTGTACCTTGTAGCCCTGTACATGGTTCACTGTCCAGGCGTCCTTTCCCAGGTAGTTGATCCCACAATAGCGTTCCAGCAGGTGCGCCACTCCGAGGATAGCCCCCTTGTCGCCTCCCGACAGGATGCGCATGGTGCCGTTGTGGCAACTGATTTGGAATCCGTCCTCACCCGCCTGGTCCGTCTTGCCGCCGATGAAGACGATCTGTCTGGGCTTTTTCTCTGCCCGAAGTCCTACGGACAGCGTCGTCCCAGTCAGTTTCTCGACGAAATAGTTCATCACCTCGGCAGCCCGGCGAGCAGCATGGGTCGTGTCCGTCAGTACGATTTGTGCCGCTGGCTTGCCTCGCTCGACAAGTGATATCTGTGCATGAGAGGTCAGCGGAAGAAACATTGCCAGAAGAGTTATAACTCGCCGGCAATAGTTCGTTGTGTATCTCATATTTTGTAAATGATGGTTTCAGCTACTGCAAAAATACGGCTTTTTGGCCGAAGCGGGAAGAAATACCGTGTGAATTTTGTCCATTCGGGATTATTATCGTAACTTTACCACCTGAAATAACAATACTAAAGACAATTCGTAAATAAAAACTTTCAAAGCAATCAACACGATGAAGAAGACTATCTTTTCGATTTTGGCGTTGCTCGTGAGCATGACGACGATGGCGCAGTATCAGCCTTCGGAGCAGATCAAGCAGAGCCAAAAGGAATTCCAGGACTTCAAGTTTGGTATTTTCATCCACTGGGGTATCTACTCCATGCTCGGCGACGGCGAGTGGGTGATGAACAACAAGAGTATCAACTATCAGGAGTATCCGCATTTGGCCGACGGTTTCTATCCGTCTCGCTTCAATGCTGACGAGTGGGTGCGCACGTTCCGTGAGGCGGGTGCCAAGTATATCACCTTCACCACCCGTCACCACGACGGTTTCTCCATGTGGCATACCGCCCAGGACACTTACAATATCGTTGATGGCACTCCCTTCAAGCGCGATATCTTGAAGGAGCTGGCCGACGCTTGCCACAATGGCGGCCTGAGCCTCCACCTCTACTACAGCCACCTCGACTGGCATCGCCTCGACTATCCGCTCGGCCGCACGGGCAAGAAGCTCGGCCGTCCTACGGATAAGCAGAACTGGCGTAGCTATTATACCTTCATGAACAACCAGCTCCGCGAATTACTCACCAACTACGGTCGTGTCGATTGTATCTGGTTCGACGGATGGTGGGACCATGATGAGGACAAGACTCCGTTCAACTGGGAGCTCGATGAGCAGTATGCCATGATTCACCAGCTCCAGCCCCAGTGTATCGTTGCCAACAACCACCATGGCAAGCCCTATCCTGGTGAGGATATCCAGATCTTTGAGCAGGACCTCCCCGGTGAGAATACTTACGGTCTGAGTGGACAGGATGTCAGCCAGCTCCCGCTGGAGACCTGCCTGACGATGAACTACACTTGGGGCTATAGCATCACGGATAAGAAATACAAGTCGAAGGAGACCCTCGTTCGTGAGCTGGTGCGTGCAGCAGGCAAGAACTGCAACCTCCTGCTCAATGTCGGTCCGCGTCCTGATGGTCAGCTTCCCGTTGAGGCTGTCGAGCGCCTGCAGTATATCGGACAGTTCCTCGGCAAGTATGGCGACACCATCTATGGTACGCGTGGTGGCCTCGTAGCCCCGCACGACTGGGGTGTGAGCACGCAGAAGGGCAACCGCCTCTTCATCCACATCCTCTCTCTGCAGGACAAAGCCCTCTTCGTCCCCACGGGCGACCGCAAGGTGAAGGCTGCCAAGGTCTTCATCAACGGAAAGAAGGTCGAGTTTAAGGCCGTTGCCAATGGCTATGTTCTCACGCTCCCCGAACAGCCGTCTGGCGACGACTACGTCGTAGAGCTGACGCTGGCATAAGCCTCAGGTTTCAGCCACGGTAAGCAGTCTTCCCGAGAGACTGTCCCGATACAGCGGCGGGCAACGGAAAGGTGTTAATCCCTTTCCGTTGCCCGCCGTCTTGTTGTCAGTCTTTATCACGCGATCTATGCGCCGTCCTTCATATTATCTTGCTGCTTTTGGGTTGATGAGAGGTCTTCCTACATTGTTGTCCTCAACGCCTCCTTATTCCACGCTCCTACATTGGCTGCGCATGGCGCGTCGTCCGTAGAAGAAGATGAGGACGAAGCAGAAGAGTGGGAGAACGAAGGAGAAGTTGACGGCAGGGAGACCGAACACGACTCCTTGGTCGATGATCCATCCTTGCAGAGGTGGGAGAATGCTGCCACCGACAATGGCCTCCACCAGAAAGGCTGCGCCGAGAGTGGTGTCGCGATCCTCCACGTCTTCCAAGGCAATGCCGTAGATGGAGGGGAACATGATGGACATAAATGCCGAGATGGCCACCAGACAGTAGAGTCCCGCCATGTTGACCAGCAGGATGGTGCCAAGGGTACAGATTGATGCGCCGATAGCGAAGAGGGTGAGCAACTTGCGCGAACTGACGTATTTCATCAGCCAAGTACCCACAAACCGGCCTGTCAGCGAGAGCGACATGGCGACGATGTTATACATCTGCGCCGTGGCCTTGTCGATACCCAGATGGTCTGCATACTGGATGATGAAGGTCCACACCATAATTTGAGCCGCTACATAAAACACCTGTGTCACCACCCCCTGGCGGTACAAACGGTTTTTCCATAGCCGTCTAAGTGACGCTTTCACGTCGAGTTTCGTTTTCTGCTCCGCCACGTCTGGCATCTTGACGACCGTCACCACCACGAGAATCGCTACCACCACCAGTCCCAAGACTACATAGGGATCGCGGATGATGGCGATATCATGAAGACGGATGGCTGCCTTCTCTGTTGCTGAGAGGGTGGGGTAGAGGATGGCACCCGCTGCATCCCGTTGATCCGAGATCAACTGGGGCAGTACGATGAGCGACGCGATAGCCATGCCACAGAGCGATCCGATGGGGTTGAAGGCCTGTGCGAGGTTGAGACGGCGTGTCGAGGTCGCCTTGCTACCGAGCGAGAGGATGAAGGGGTTGGCCGTCGTCTCCAGAAAGGCGAGCCCAAAGGTGAGGATATAGAGCGACAAGCAGAACAATGAGAACTCCTGGTAGGCTGCCGCAGGGATGAAGAGGAAGGCCCCACAGGCGTAGAGGAGTAGGCCCAGTTGGATGCCCCGCTTGTAACTGTACTTCCGGATAAACAGGGCGGCGGGAATCGCCATGGTCGCGTAGCCGCCGTAGAAGGCAAATTGGATAAGCGAAGCCTTGGCAGCCGACAGTTCCAGAAGTGTCTGAAAAGCCGCCACCATCGGGTTGGTGATATCGTTGGCAAATCCCCATAGCGCAAAGAGCGAGGTGATGAGGATGAATGAGAATCGTCGTTTCTTGTCTATTAATGGATGTTCCATCGGTTGTGTATCGTATTGAGCGTGAGGCAAGCCTGCTGTTTTATAGTCCTATGTTTGCTCGATGAGTCTCCGCATTTCTGAGACTCTGCATCCTACTTTCGCAGGAAGAACCGGACCAGTAGGAAGTTGACGGGCACACAGACGCAGAAGACAGGGATGAGCGCCCATTGCTTCGGCATGCCGACAAAGAGGAAAATCTGCAGCAGCAGCGTCTGCATCGTGTAGTTCACCAGGTGGGAGAGCGCGAAGCCCATGCCCCGCTTCGTAGTCGCCTTCACACGGAAGGTGAAGCGGGTGGAGGCGATGTAGTTGAAGGCGAAACTCACGAGGTAGGCCAGCGTGTTGGCCAGGGCGGGCATCAGCCAGAGCAGGAATAGCAAGTAGCAGCCATACTGAAGTAGTGTGGCAGCCACGCCGACGATTCCGAAGCGGATGATCTCGTCCAGCGTCTTGTTGCGGATAATCTTGGTTGAGGTGGGTAGGCTTCGGGGGAAGTCGCGCTCCACCTCCTCCACGATGGGGTCCTTCTCCCCTCGCTGACAATGGAGTTGTCCGCTGGAAGTGCGAAAATAGCCTGTGTCGGAAGCCTCTATCAGTTCCTTGTCACCCCTACTGTCTCCGAAGGCCACGAGGCGGTAGGTCTTCCGCAGCGGAAAAGTCTGGAGTAGCCGCTTGGGCTTTTCCGCCCCATAGCAGTTCATGGTGAGAAACTGTCCCGTCACCCGTTCCTCGCGCACGTCGATCTTCGTGCAGGAGACGACCACCCGGTCGTCAAACTCAGCAAAGAAAGGTCGCACCCAGTTTTCTATGCTCGCGCTGATGATGATCACCTGGTGGCCCTCGTTGAGGGCACGGCGGATGATGGCAAAGCCGTCGTCGCGTCGGACCGACCGGCAGTCGTGAGCAAAGCGCGTGCAAAGATCGTCAAATTTGTCGATCCCCATCCCCTTGAAGAACCAGGAGAAGACCCGTTGCTTCGCCTTCCAGTTGGGGTAGCGTCCCAACTTCATCAATACGAGGATGGGAGCGAAGCGCAGGATGCCCGCCAGCATACGGCGTGTGCCGAAGACATAGCGGATAAACTCGATGAACGTGTCGCGTCGTGTCAGCGTTCCGTCGAAGTCGAAAGCGTAGATTTTCATCTCGTCCTTACCTTATATTATATATAGACCTTATCTTAGCAATATACAGGCCTTGTTAGATAGTGAATAAGCAGACTTTACTTTATAATGGATAAATTGACCGCAGACAGTCCTTCTGTCCACGGCTATATGACATAGATCATGACGAGGAAGGCCACGCCCCATGCCGCCACGATCAGTTGCGTGAAGCGGTCGCGGAGTATCACCTTCGTCGGGTCGCCACTCCGCTTGTCCACCACCGTTAGCTGGATATAGCGCAGCAGTCCGAGGATGACGAAGATGCTCGTCAGGTAGAGATAGTCCGACTGATAGTGGCTGACCACCTCCGGGCTGACGGTGTACATGATGTAGCAGACCAAGGTCACGGAGGCCGTGATGGTGATGGCCTGGTTGATAAACGTGAGGTTGTAGCGGATGGTATTCTTTCGTGGTGCCTCTCCCGTCTCGTTCATCCTCACCACGTCGTCGCGTCTCTTGGCAAACGAGAGGAAGAGCATGAGCAAGAAGGTCATGAGCACGATCCACTTGCTCAGGAAGATGCCCGAGGCCAGTCCTCCCGCCAGCAGGCGCAGTACGAATCCGAAGGCGACGATGCACACGTCGATAATGGCATACTGCTTCAGCCGCATGCAGTAGGCGATGTTGAGCAACCAGTAGAAGACGATCACGCCTCCCGTTTCCCATCGGTTCTCCGGCAATAGGAGGAGTACAGCCATCGCCAGTACAAACATCAGTCCCATCAATCCCCACGCCTTGCGTACGCTCACCTGTCCCGACGCGATGGGCCGCGCACACTTCACGGGGTGGCGGCGGTCATCCTCCACGTCGATGAGGTCGTTGAGGCAGTAGATGGACGATGCGGCGAAACTGAAGGACAATGCCGTGATCAGTCCGCTCGTCATGGGCTCTGGCTGCAGGAGTGCGCCTCCGAAGAAGACGGGGAGCAGCACGATAAGGTTCTTGATCCATTGTTTCGGGCGGATCAGTCTCACGACGGGGTGTCCGCCGTGTTGCCGGGTGGGCTTGTTGATGGTCTCGTGAGTCATTGGATTCGCTTTTCTATGGGTTTCGTCATGCGGGCCAGGATCGTGTGGAGCGCCCAGGCCACAGGCAAGGTGATGGCGATGGTGATAAGAAATGTCGGCCAGTAGCCGAGGTGCAGTCGCTCGATGTAGGTCATCACGAAGTGGTCGTGGATGAGATATGCCTCCAGGGAGAGTGCCCCCACAAATCGGCAGGCTCCGTTGAACGCCTTGGGCGTGCGTCGGAACACCCGGTTGAGCAGCAGGATCGACGTCACCGTGAGCGGGATGTAGAGCATCCGCTCCAGGAAGAGGGGAAACTCGCCATGGCGCACCTGCTCCAGAAACACGCTCGACGCAAAGGCCATGCCAAACATGATCAGTATCATCCAGATGGAGGTGCCGTCCAGCGTCTGCTTCTCCTGTACCGCCTTGCCAGCGTTGAGGCCGATGAAGTAGATGGGCACGCGACTCCAGAAGATCTCCAGGTGGCCCACCGCCTGATGGATGGGGGTGACATACTGCACGAGGATGCACCACATGATCATCACGATGGGCAGCCATCGGTAGATGGGGTGCCGGATGATGAGGCTCAGATAGGCTGGCGTGAAGAGATAGAGCATCATCGTGGCGGGGATATACCAGAATGTCAGTTCGTCGTGGAGCCAGAAGTCCCAGTTGATGGCGATGTCGCCGATGAGGTCTATGAGGCTCGTGCTGTGGCCCCCATGGTGAATGAAGTCGGGGAAGTAGAACGCGCAAGCCGCCACGAGCCATGCTGGATAGATGCGCACGAGGCGTCGCAGGAGAAAGCGTCCCGCCTGTTGTCCCTTCGTCCATGAGAACCAGAGTCCCACGCCGCTGAGAAACAGAAACATATCCACGCCGATATTGCCTATACGGCGCAGTCCGTAGAAGGCGTCCTCGCGGGGCAGACCCACGTGGAAGAGCACGACAAACAGCATTGCCATGCCCATCAGCTCCCCTCGGTATCGGGAGATATTGGCCAGTTCGATATCCTTGATTTTCATGCTCCTTGCGGCTTTTTCAGGGTGGGACTGGGTATCTTTTCCATCAGTAGGCCCACGAGCCATGCCAGGCAGAGCGAGGCGATGATATAGAGCAGTAGTCCGGCATAGACGTCGCCATGATGTGAAATGGGTATGAAGACCTTGCGCGTGATGGGGTGGCAGACGAAGAGTGCCGCGCTCAGCGAGCCCGTCCACACCAGTATCCTGCCGACCCCGTCGAGCCATGGCGTCTCGCCGACGAGGCGCACGCAGGCGATGGAGGCAGAGCAGACACAGAGAGGCACGAGGTACCATGTCCAGTAGTTGAAACTCAGTAGGAAGATGAGCACCACGGAGACCATCAGGTTGAGCGTGTCGAAGCGCGCATGGCCCACGCCGTCGCGCCATGAGAGAAGCCCCGTGGCGTAGCGTGCGTAGAGCAGTCCCGCGCCGAAGGGCAGCATCCCCCCGACGAAGTTGTATCGCCAGCGGTTGAGCGCGTCGCTCTCCGGATCACATGCCATCTGGATGACCGTGCAGACGACCATCAGTCCTATCGTGACAGTCCAATGGCGACGGAAGAGCAGCAGCCGATAGACGATGTAGAGCTGCAGCATCAGTCCGAAAAACCAGTAGGGTCCTGGCCAGATGATGCGGTCGGGAGTGGGCAGGAGATTATTGAACATCCCCATCTGTGCCACGATGTCCATCAAGTGGTAGGTGTGGGATCCGGGCGTGATGGCATCGAGCATCGTGAAGGCCACGAAGCCGACGATCATCATGCGGAAGAGTTTGAGGAAATGGAAGCGTACAAAGGCCGCGGGACTTGCGTCCCTGGGCTGCGGATCGTCATACCGCCGCCGCGTCCGCTCATATTTCATCGTCAGTCCATAGGCGCTCAGAAAGAGAAATACCGGCACGCCATAGTGGCCGAAGAAGGAGATCAGGTGCACGGGGAGCCATGTGTCGGGGCATCCCAGCGCATGGCGTAGTCCCTCCACATGACTGCGGAAGAACTGGTACTCGTTCTCCTTCACCGCCGGGCCGAGCCAATGGCAGTAGTTGTGGAGGAAGATGCCGAGGATCGCCAGGCCTCGTAGCGCATGACATTCGCTTCGGCTCAGCAGTCCTCGGTCGGCTCTGATGGGTGACTTGTTCATTGTTTCTTTCTTCTCGCTTTACTTCTCACTTTTTTCTTCTCGCTTTACTTCTCAGCCGATCATAGTCGGCCTGGTTCTTCAAGATGCGTGGGCGCCGCTCTTGATACTTCGGCGACAGCACATTGTACGCCTCGTGGTAGTCGGGTGCCTTGATGCCGGCCAGGTAGAGCAGCGTGTGGGGTAGCGCGTCGGTCATCAGCCGTCGGTCTTTCGCTGCGCGAATCTCCTGGTAGAGCTCAGGATGCTTGGCTATCATCGACTTCGAGCACCAGATCCAGAACGGCACCTCAAACTCGTAGTGCGCCAAGTCGTAGTCGATGGCTGCGCTATGGTTGCGGCAGATGAAGCCCCGTGATCCCTCGAAACACTCCTCGCCATGGTCGGGGACGTAGATCACTACCGCGTCCTCGTTGGCAAAGCGTCGCACGATCTGATCGACGATGCTGTCGTTGTAGAGCGTGGCGTTGTCATACTCCGACAAGACGCGCCGCTGGTAGTGGTTGAGCTCGGGTCGTCGATCCTTGTAGTCGTCGGCACGAAACATTCCCCGTCCCTTCGGGTAGCGCTGGCGGTAGTTGACGTGCTGTCCCATGAGGTGGAAGATGATGAGGTTGTGGGCTGTGTTGGCCTTCTTCAGGTGCTCGTCATACTCCGAGAGCAGCCCCTCGTCGTAGGCGAAAGTCTTCGTGTTGCGCGTGTCAAACATCGCCTCCGAGAGCTCCGGGTGGTTCAGGAAGAAACCACCGCTGAAGTCATAGACCGCCTCCTTGGCCTTGGGGAGAAACTGGTTCGTGATGAAACTCGTATGGTAGCCCGCCTTGCGAAACAGTTCGGGGAAGAGCGGATAGTCGCACCACTCCCCCTTCTCCCCGACGACGTGCATCGAGAAGAGATTCTTGAAGACGAAGCTCGTCAGGTTCCAAGGCGCCACGACATCGCTGAAGGCCACCAGTTGCCCCGTCTTCTCCCATTCCACCTGCCGTGGCGTCGTGGGCATGAAGTAGCCATACTGCTGCGAGTGGTGTTTGCCAAAGCTCTCGCCGATGATCAGCACGATATTGGGCACGCGGTAGGAACACCCCTCGATGCGCACCCGGTCCTTTGCCTCGATCAGTTTTTCCACCTGCTGCGAGGCCAGTTCGTTGGAGAAGATGCTGAAGGCCAGCCGGTAGATGGGCTGGTAGAACTGTGCGCAGTCGTTGCGCGTCAGCTCATGTTCTATACCTCCGATGTTCGGCTGCGAGAACATGACCACCATCTCGCGCTTGTTGTGCCACGACGTGATGATGCTCCCGACGATCAGTCCCAGCAGGAGGGCCTCCAGCCAGGGGCGCGCCTGTCTCGTCATCCCGGCAGGCAAGATCAGTCCGCCCACCTTCCGCTTTCGTAGGCGGGGCAGGAGTAGGGCTGTGGCAAGCTGTAGGGCGGCAATCAGCAGCAGCCAGCCCACGGGGGATAGTATCACCGAGGCGTTGATGTAAGTTGAGAGAAACTCGCTTGCCTCGTTGCCGTTGGTCTCCCCGACAAGCAGGAGCATCGTGGGGGTGAGGGCCGATCCAAATTTCCAGAAGCAGAACACGTCGGCGATGGCGACCACATAGGCCGTTGCGCAGACCACGCCCCGCACCCATCTCCGCAAGCGCTGGGGCAGCAGGGCCAGCATGGCGCAGACCACATAGAGATCGAGCAGCAGCTCCGGCCACAGGTTGTCGTAGAGCTTGGCATCGGGTTTGTCGGGTAGTTCTACTACGCTGACGACCACGCCGAGCACATACATAAACACGAAGAAACTCGTGTTGCGCCGCAACGGTTCGGCCACGAGGCCGAAGAGGCGGCTGGATAGTCCTTGTCGATGGATCATGGCGCAGCGACGCTTCAAAGTTTGCCCGCCGCGTGTGCCTCCAGGAATCGGTGGAGCGCGCGCCGGATGGATCTCAGGCCAAACTCTTCGGTATGGATGTCGGCCAGGGCGATCCACATCAGTTCTGCCGCATCATCGCCCGCCTTGGTTTCCAGGCCGTCGGCCACGCGGAAGAGGAAGAAGGCGTCCAGCGTCGGAATCTCCGATCCGCCATAGCGATAGACATTGGGGATGGAGAAGAGATACTGCGGCTCCTCCGTCAGCGTCAGTCCGGTCTCCTCCAGTACCTCGCGCACCATGCCTTCCTCCAGCGTCTCGCCTGTGTCGCAGAAGCCGCCAGGCAGGTCGAGCGTGCCCCGTCCGGGCTCTTCCTTGCGCCGCTCCACGAGCAGTTCGCCGCGTGCGTTGAGGATGAAGGCTGCCGTGGCACTACTGGCGTTGAGGAAATACTCAAACCCACAATTGCGGCAGCGTTTGCTTTTTGCCGTGCTCTCTTCGAAATGCTTGCTGCCACAGACAGGGCAGTAGCGAAATTTGTCTAACATGTACATATTCTCTCTCTTCTTTCCCATCCCCCGCCGTGCCACCCTCGGGGAGTTGTTAAATGGGTGGCGGCCAACCATTAAAATACCTTTAGCCACCGTAGGGGGATGGTTTACGGTTTGCAAATTTACTAAAATCTCTAAACATTTGGATGCTTTCGCCCAATTTTTCATAACTTTGCACGAAGATAAGTGGTTGACGGACAATCACAGCGTGCCTTGTGGTGTCCGCAAGGTGCAGTCTTCGCATAAAAACAATACAACTGAAATGATATTCAAGAAGCTTTTTCTCGCTGCCGGGATGACGATCCTCGCGCTCGGCGCACAGGCCCAGATGGTCTTTGATGCCAATCTTTACAATGGCAAACCTCCTCACAGCAATGGCGACAAGCAGGACACGGCCAAGGTGCGCGTCTTCCTGCCCTCCGACAAGGAGGCCACGGGCCGCGCGGTAGTGATCTTCCCGGGTGGCGGCTATTCCAGCCTTTCCATGGAGAAGGAGGGCTACGACTGGGCGGAGTATTTCCAAAACCAGGGCATCGCTGCCATCGTCCTGAAGTATCGCCTGCCCAACGGCCGTCCCGAGGTGCCCGTGGAGGATGCGGAACAGGCGTTGCGCCTCGTGCGCCTCAACGCTACGTCGTGGAAGCTCAACCGCAACGACGTGGGTGTGATGGGATTCTCTGCCGGAGGCCACCTTGCTGCCATGGTGGCGACTTCCTCTACTGGCGACGCCAAGCCCGACTTCCAGATTCTTTTCTACCCCGTCATCTCCATGACGGAGGGAGTGGCCCACGAGGGCAGCATGACCGCGCTCCTGGGCAAGCACGCCTCGAAGAAGGAACAGAAAAAGTATAGCGCCGACCTCCATGTCTCGCGTGTCACGCCCCGCGCCTTCATCGTCCTTTGCGACGACGACGACACGGTGTCGCCCATCAATGGCGTCAACTACTATGTCGAGATGTACAAGAACGACGTGCCCGCCTCGCTCCATGTCTATTCCAGCGGTGGTCATGGCTGGGGTAGCAAGATCGGCTTCCGTTTCCACGAAGAGATGATGATGGATCTCAAGTCCTGGCTGAAGGATTTCTGATCCCCGACACGGGCCATGCGCCTGCTTCCCATCCCGAAGGCATCCCGAGACCATCCCGAAGGGCTGCCCCTACCATCCAGACACATTTTGCTCTCCCTATGATGCATCACAAACTATGGGCCTTGTTGCCCTTGATTCTTTTCAGCCTTTGGGCGAAGGCCGACGACGACAAGACGCGTGGTATCGGCCAGTATCCGGGTCGCCAGCGCGAAGCCTTCATCCCGCAGCGGACGCTCCCTGCCGACTATGCCAACCAGGCGTGGATGCGGCAGGCCTGGGCCTCGTCCTCCATCGACTACAATCTGACGGCCCAGCTTGCCACCGACGGCATTCTCACCCAGGAGGAACCGGCCCGCGTCCGTGTGACGACCAGCGATGGCGAGTTGTCGCTCCGCGACCGTGAGAAGACTTTCGACGGCAATACCGTGACGAGTGTCTATGTCATGGGCGATGACGCTTTTATACAGTACGACTGGACAGGCATGGCGGTGGCGACACGGTCCCTCCGTCTCAACGCCTGGGCGGCCTACCGCGAGCAGCAGGCCGATAGTGGCTATGAGATCGTCGTCGAGGCCTCCCCCGATGGGGCGGCATGGCAGGAGATTGGTGCCTTGCGTGGTGAGGGTCTCCCCGGCAAGGCCACGCGCCAGACGGCAGCCTCCGATCCCAACAAGCAGGAGGCTATCGAGCGTCTGCCGTTGCGCCTGATGGATCTGTCGATACCTGTCGCCGAAGGGCGCTACGACCACCTGCGCATCCGGTTGAAAATGAAGGGCTGCGCCTACTGGCGTCTCTACGAGTGTGTCTTTACCGACGACGAGCGAGGTATGCTGCCCAGCAACCGCTTCGCCAGTATGTGGATGGCGGAGGGCCGTGGGTCAGGTGCCGATACTCCCTCTGTCCCGCAATGGATTGCCGTCGATTTGGGTCGCCCTGTCGCCTTCGACACGCTGCGCCTCTCTTGGCGCTATCCTGCCATTCAGGGACGTGTGCAGGCTTCCGACGATGCACAGACCTGGCGTGATGTGGCCTCTTTGTCCTCCGATGAAAATCGCCGTCAGGAGGTGGTGACTTGTCGGGAGACGGCTCGCTACGTCCGTCTGCTCTTCGAACGTCCCGGTTCATCTGGGCTCTATGCCCTCTCCGAACTGGAGGTGTGGGGACGGCCTGCCACGCCTGCTCCGATAGCGACTCCCGAGGGTGTGCCGACTGTCTCGCTCCAGCAAGGCAAGCGCTGTCCGCTGACCAAGGGATGGGAGTTGCGACGCGACGGCTACGACCGCTGGCTGCCCGCTACGGTCCCGGGCACGGTCCTGACGAGTTTTATCCATAATGGGGCTGTACCCGACAATACGGTGGGCGATGCGATGCGGCAGATCTCGGAGAGCTATTTCAACAGCGACTTTTGGTATCGCACCTCCTTCCGGCTGTCCTCTAAACTGAAGAAGGGAGAGCGGGTGTTCCTCCATCTGGATGGCATCAATTGGAAAGCCGACCTCCTCGTCAATGGCCAACCTGTGGGGCGCATAGAGGGTGCCTTCCGCCGGGGACGTTTCGACCTCACCCCCTATCTCACGCGGGGCGACAACACTCTGGAGGTATGCGTGCACAAGAACGCCCATATCGGGGCGGTGAAGGTGAAAAATAGCGAATCGACCGATATCAACGGTGGTGTCTTGGGACTCGACAACCCGACTTTCCACGCCACGATAGGCTGGGACTGGATCACCTCCACGCCGGGCCGCGAGGTGGGTATCTGGGACGACGTCTGGCTCTCGCTGGAGGGCGATGTCCATGTCAGTGACCCGTATGTGACGACGCGCCTCGAATCTTCCGATACGCTGGCCTCGATGACGCCCGTCGTGCGTGTCACCAACAATACCTCCCGTGCCGTCACGACGACGGTAAGTGGATGGATCGGATCGATCCGCTTTGAGCAGCCCGTGAGGCTTGCCCCGCAGGAGAGCCGCGACGTGGCTTTCAGTCCCGACATCTTCCCCCAGCTCCGCCGTCAGCCGATGCGCCTCTGGTGGCCCAATGGTTATGGTGAACCGTATCTCTATGATGCGGGATTCTCTGCCGCAGGCGACGAGGTGCGCTACAAGGCGGGCATCCGCGAGGTGGCCTACGAGGATATGGACACGGCCCTGAAGATCTTTGTCAACCACCAGCGTATCATGGTGATGGGAGGCAACTGGGGCTTCTCGGAGACCAATCTCAACTATCGGGCGCGCGAGTTCGACGCTGCCGTCCGCTACCATCGCGACATGAATATGACGATGATACGCAACTGGGTGGGACAGACGGGATCTGAGGCCTTCTTCGAGGCCTGCGACCGCTACGGACTGATGGTCTGGCAGGACTTCTGGCTCGCCAATCCGTGGGACGGCCCCGACCCTGCCGACAATGAGATGTTCATGGACAACGCCTGCGACTTCATCTCTCGCATCCGTTGCCATCCCTCCCTGGCTCTCTACTGTGGTCGCAACGAGGGCTACCCGCCCGAGGTCCTCGACCAAGGACTGCGCCAGAGTGTGGCTGCGTTCCACCCGCAACTGGGTTATATCTCCAGTTCTGCCGACGACGGCGTCTCGGGTCATGGTCCCTATACGCTCATGCCCGTCAGCTATTATTTCTCCCATACTTCCTCCAAGCTCCACTCGGAGCAGGGTGTGCCCTGTGTGCCCAATCCCGAGAGCCTGCGACGGATGCTGCCGCCCGGCCAACTGTGGCCACAGGGCGAGGCGTGGGGTCAGCACGACTTCACGATGCTGGGCGCTCAGCGTGGTGCCGCCTTCAATGAGAAGATGGAGCGCTGTTTGGGTCGTCCCACCTCGATGGAGCAGTATTCGGCTTGGGCCCAATGGCTCAATTATGATGGTCATCGCGCCATGTTCGAGGCCGCTACCTCGCAGCAGGGCATGGGCCTTCTCATGTGGATGAGCCACCCGACGTGGCCCTCGATGGTGTGGCAGACCTACGACTACTATTTCGACCCTACGGCGGGCTATTTCGGTGTGAAGAAGGCTTGTGAGCCGCTCCATGTCCTCTACAATCCCGTCGCCCAGCGTGTCGAGGTCGTCAACCATTGTGGCAAGGACGCCCCCGCGCTGGAGGTCTCCTACACCTTGTACGACCAGACGGGCCGTATCGTCCGGTCCGATAGTCAGACGTTGGCGGTGGCTTCCGCCAGTCGGGCAGACGCCTTCCCTGTCGTCCTCCCGCAGCGTACCGACAGTTTGACGACACCGCCCGAGGTCTTCTTCCTGCGCCTCTCGCTGCGTCAGGGCGATGAGATCGTCTCGCGCAACGACTATGTGCTCTCGCAGGAGGAGGGCTGCTTCCAGGCTTTGCGCTCGCTTCCTCCAGCGCGCGTTGCCGTCACGCCGTCTTTGCATCGCGAGGGAGACGAATGGAGGGGTACGGTCAAGGTCACCAACCTGGCGGACACGCCGGCCCTGATGTTGCGCCTGAACCTCAAGGATAGTGATGGCGACCAGGTCCTCCCCGTGGTCTATGGCGACAACTATTTCCACCTCATGCCTCATGAGGAGCGGGTCATCACCATCTCCTTTGCCGACGAGGACGTGAGAGCGGGAAGGCCGACCGTCGAGGTCACCTCCTTGCTATAGTATCGACAACATAGCTCGCGCTTTTTATATTGTAAATCATGAAGGGACTTCCATATATCGTGTTTAGCTTTCTCATGCTCTGTGCCTTGTGCTCGGGCATGAATAGCTATCGCAATACAGAGAACAGGATTGCGCAGGATGTCAACCAGGCTTTGGAGCAGGTCCTTGTGAAAATGCCCAACCAGGTGATCACTACCGACACCATCCGCTGCTACCGTAGCTATCTCACCATTGCCGAGTTGAAGGACACGGCAGGCATCGCCCTGCGTACCGTGCGCAGGAACGGACGCTTGGAGACGCGGCTGGTGGCGGAGGCTAACTGCAGTTTTGCTTCGATATTCATGATGTCCGACCAAAGGGGGGCGGCGTCGCTCTTCATGGTTGGCGTGTTGTGGCTCTTGGGTAGCTGGTGGTACACGAGGAGAAACAAACCGTCGCTGGTCGTCCCGGGTTTGTCCTATGGGGGACTTGTGTATCATGACAATCATTTCATGACGCTTTCGGGCGATCAGATTCATCTCACGCCCATGCAGCACGCCCTACTCGAAATGTTTATGACCTCAGATACGCATACCCTGTCGAAGCAGGAGATTTGCAATCGACTATGGCCCAAAAAGCCGGATGCCAGCGACACGCTCTACACGCTCATTCGACGCATCAAACCGATCATAGAGGCCCATAGCTCGCTCAAGATAGAGTCGGATAGGGGAAAGAGCTATAGTTTGAAACACAGGTAGATAGGTTTCTGACAGTCGATTGTCAGGGAAATGTCAGACAAATAAATTGGTCTTCTCGGGATAGGACCGTAATTTTGTGTCATCATTCAAAACTGGTACAAAATGAAACGATTGATTTCCCTTTCTCTGTTCCTGTCCTCTGCCCTCTGTAGTCATGCGCAGGATGTGAACAAAACCCTCACGCTCGACGAGGTGACAGTCCAAGCGGCCAAGGTGGTCAACAAGGCTGACGGCTTGCTCATCTATCCTACCAACGCACAGAAGCAGGGTTCCAACAATGGCTTCAGCATCCTCGAGAAGCTCTCGCTTGCCAATCTTCGCGTCGACCATGTCAACCATGCCGTCACGGCTATTGACAACAGGGGCGAGGTTCAACTGAGAGTCAATGGTGTCGTGGTGGGCAAGCAGGAGATGCTGGCGCTCGATCCGAAGGACGTCGTGAAGATCGACTTCGTCAACAATCCGGGAGTCCGTTATGGCGAGGGTATAGCCTATGTTGTCGATATCGTTACGCGCAGAAGTGAGAGTGGCTATACGGTCGGCACAGACCTGACCGCGTCACTTACCACCTTGCAGGGTGATGGCTTGGTGTACGGCAAATGGAACCGTGGCAAGAGCGAATGGTCGCTTTCGTATGGTATGAGTGGGTATCGGACCCGGGGCGGCAAGAGTATGCAGTTGGCGAGATATACCTTGGCCGATGGCAGTCTCTATACCATCGAGCGAAACGATGTGGAGACGCTGCGCAAGACGATGGGGCAGGACGCCAAACTCACCTACAACTGGGCCGACTCTACCGCCACCGTCTTTCAGGCTTCTTTGGCCGGATCGCTCAGCAATGCCCCGGACAACTATCGCATCAAGGATATCATGGATGGCACACGCCACTATAGGGCTACGAGTCGGGATGACGACAAGAGTCATTCGCCAGTATTGGACCTTTATTTCTTCCGCCAGATCTCCCCGCGCCAGTCGCTTACTGCCAATGCTGTAGGCACATATATCTCCACGCAGACCAGCAGTTTCTATGACGAGGGGGCTCCCTACCAGTATGATGTGGATGGCAAAACGGCTTCCCTGTTCACGGAGGTCATCTATGAGAACCGGCTGAGGCCTTTCACGGTCTCGACGGGCCTGAACTATAGTGCCAAATACACCAAGAACGACTACCTGGGCGACGCCTCCTCTTTGACGCGGACGAACAACAACCGCCTGTATGCCTTTGCCGAAATCAAGGGTATGCTTGGCCAACTGCGCTACGCGCTGGGGTCGGGAGCAAGCTATATCCATTACACCCAGAATGACCATCGCTACCACTTCTGGACTTTCCGTCCCAAGGTGTCGCTGGCGTACAACATCACCCATGGCTTGCAGTTGAGCTACACCTATCAGCAACAGGACAGAGTGTCTCGCATAGCGATGACAAGCGACGCCATGGTTCGCACCAATAGCATGGAGTGGACGGTGGGCAATCCCGACCTGAAACCTTCGCGCGACAGGGAGCACCGACTACAGTTGTCGTACAACACGAATCGTTTGCAGACTTTCATAGACGCTTATTTCAAGCAATGTATCAAACCCAACATGGCCCACTACCATCGGACCGATGACAATCAATTCATCTATACCCAGATCAACCAAAAGGAGATTGACGCGTTGCACATGATGGCTTACGCAGGCTATTGGCTCGTGCCCGAGAAACTCCAGGTTGCTGCTAATGGCGGACTGTTCAGATGCTTCAATTACGGTCAAGATTATACGCATCTCTACACCTCGTGGTTCTATGTGGGCAGTATCACGGCCTATCTCGGCCCCTTCACCCTACAGGGCTATATCGACAATGGCAACCGATTCTTCGAGGGCGAATCGAAGGGCTACAACGGTTCCTACTCCGTGCTGACGGCATCCTACACATGGCGCGACTGGCAATTCTCATTGTCTTGGGCCAATCTCTTCGATAGCCACTACAAAGCGTATGAGAACGAGCTCCTCAACCGCGACCTCTACAAGCACACCATCGGCTATTCCAACGGCAATGGCAACCAAGTCTCGATCAACATCTCGTGGCGTCTCAGCCGTGGCAGCAAGCACAAGGCCGCCGAAAAGCGCATTAACCTCCGCGATACGGACAATGGCATCATCAAATAAAACCAAATAAAAATATGAAAGAAAAGAGGTCAGGAGTTTTTGCTCCTGGCCTCTTTTTAAGAATCTACAAAGACGAAAACGTGTTACTTCACGACCACCGTCTTGTCATTGATGACGTAGGTGCCTTTCTTCAACTGCTTCAGCGAAGTGAGGTTGCGGCCCACCAACTTGCCATCGACCGTATAAGCGTCGAACGGTTTTCCGTCCTCCACGGCGAGAGAGCTGATGGCCGTAGTGACACGCTGCGAGAATGCGGGAGCAGACTCGCCCTCGGCGTAGAGTGCCGTGACGGCATAGGTGTGTGTGCCATCGGGCACCTTGCTATCCGTAAAGGTCGTCTGGGTCGGCTCCAAAGTAGCTACCAGTGTTTGGTCACGATAGACGTTGTAGCCTTTCAGAACTCCGCTACCACCTACATAGCATACGTCGTCGACCATGAACACGAAGGAGTGCTTGGAGTCGGTGCAATGGCGGATGGCGAAATGCGTAGCGCCTGCGGGGAGACTGGCGGTGATCTGCTGCCACTCACCACCAGAGACGGTGTAGGTGTCACCCAGCTTGACAAACTCGGTCGTGTCGTTGCCTGCCACGGAGTAAAGAAGCTCAAACTTCTCCACGTTGTCAGAATCGCCTGCCTTGACGTTGTTCACCCAGAACGAAATGGTCTGTGCCTCTCCCGAGAGGGTAGGACTGACAAGCCAGTCGTTGCTGTCATAGAATGCCACGCTTCCGGCTTCCTCCGTATAATTGTAGAACGAAGCCAGATACTTCTTGCCCGAATGCGGCTTCAGCGATGGGTTCTTGTCTGTCAACTCCCACGACCAGTCTCTTGGGTCGAAGACCATAAAGCCAAACTTCTCGCCCTGGTGGGGATAGGGAACGGAAGAGTAGATTTGGCCTGCGCCGCCCTTAGGCTCGCCATAGACGCTATTCCAGAAACCGAAGTCATCGACGCTCCATGAAGTATAGCTCTCCATATCGTCAGTGACGGAGGCCGACTCGTCATTGGGCTGCGCCCATGCAACATTCACCTGTCCCGTGCCAGCACCGACAGCCTCGGCCGACACATTCTCGGGTTTGGCCTGGTCGGGCGTAAGGACCTTGACGACGGCGCTGACCTCGTTGTCATCCGTGTAGTCATCGTCGTCAAATTCTGCCACAGCCTTCAGCTCAACCGTCTCGCCCTCATCAAAAAGGCTGGGCGTGTAGTCGAAGGTGAACGTACGGCTCTGCAGCGGATTCAGCACATCCTCCACAGTTTCCGCATCTACTTCCTCACCATTTGCATACAAAGCAGCCGTGTAGCGGTTCGCAGGTTTATCACCCTTGTTGGTCACCTTGATGCTCACCTTGCTCGTCTTGTTCTTGCGAAGTTGACCAGGAGTGATGATCTCGGCCTTGAGGTCATTGACGAAAATGTTCTCCACTACGATGTCGTCCAGGTACAGCGAGTAGGCCTTGACACCGATTTCGCCTCTGAAGCGCACGATGACGTACGGCAGGGAGGCATACTCCTTGAGCGATACAGACTCTCTGCGCCACTCGCTGTCGTCGTCCTGAGTGAGTGTCTTGTAGTCAAACGTATAGAGGCTGTCCACCGTGCCGTCCGGCTTCTGAACCTCCACGGTCAGTTTCATGTCTGAGCGCGTGTCGGCATAGTGGCTGAAGTAGAGTTTCGGGTTGGCTACGCCGCCCAAAGCGATCTTTCCACTGTTGATCCAAGCAGTTTCCTGCGGTGCTGCAGTGTTGAGGGCGAAGCATCCGCCGTCACCGTCGGAAGCGTTCTCATTGGAGAGGGTGAAGGCAGAGTTGCCCGTTCGGTCGCCCCACCAGAAGTTGGAGACGGCACATTGGGCAAGGCTCTCGCGGAACGGCAGCGTGTAAGCCTGGCCAACGATCAGCGGGTCAGAACCCACGATGAGGCTATTGCCAGTAGAATTGGAAGCGGAAAGGCCAAACTGGATCGCCTTCTGCTCGCCAGCGTTGGTGTCGTAGTCGATGTCGTAACTCGTGCCCTGGACGCTGTCTCTCAGTTCGGCAACCATGTCGTTGTTGCTTTGGTCCACGTCGTAAATCCGATACCAGACCTTGTCAGTGTTCACGTAGCCGCCGTTGGCACCAGTATTGCCCACGGCTTTCCATGCCATGTGGATGCTGTTGCTCTGGTCTGTCAGTTTCGGACGCTTCGGATACTTCGGCGTGTCAACGCCGACATAGACCTGGGCGTGGGCGGGACGTCCCTCGCCCTCGGCAGTATAGACCTTCACCACATAGTTGTTGAAGCCGTTGACGGGCTGGTCGTCGGTGAACGTCAGTACGCTGGCTGTGTCAGGCGCCTCGTAGGTCTGAAGCAGTTTGCCGTTGCGCAGCACCTCTATCTTGGTCAGTTTGTTGCCCAAGGTGTCGCCACCCAGGGTCAGACTCGGTGTCTTGAAGCTGCCATCTACGCGCAACTTGCCCTTCTCGGCAGGGACAAGGCTCAACTGCTGCACAGAGTCGGCCAGGGTGAGGGAGAGGCCTTCGTACACCTCTACGTTCTTCAGATAGAGGCGGAACTCGTCGGCAGGACTAATGGCGTGGAAGCCCACATAAACCTTCTGGTCGGTATCGGCTGCTATCTCGCGTGTAAACTTCGTGTAGTTGGGCGACATGATATCCGTAGAGTCCAAGAGCTGATGGGTCATGCCTGCTACTGTAGGCTGGTTGCCATACTTCACCTCGATGCGCTCGTGGTAGGTATAGCCGTAGCCACAGGTCTCGAACGAAACGGAGTAGAGCTTGCCGCCCTTCAGTTGGATGGCTGGTGTGATGAGCCAGTCGTCACCATCGTTGACGCGGCTATACTTATACGAGGCGGCACCCTCTTTCTCGTTAAACTCCCATGTCGATCCATCCTCGTTGTTGTCGATGATGGTGTAGAGTTCGAGGGCACCTTCGTTGTCGAGCGGCTCGCTGTAGGGAGGCACGATGGCAGCACCAAACACACTCTTGTTGGAGATGCCAGCCACGCCCGTCTGCGTGTCGTTGACGGCGGCTACTCCGTAGCTATATGTCTGTAGCGGCTCCTCGGCAGAGAAGGTCTCGGTAAACTCGGTAGCTGCAAGTCCCGTTGCCACCGTCGTGGAGTCGGGATAGCGTACCACATTGTAGGTGATGTTGCCGATATAGCCGCCGTTGATGCCCGTCGTGACAGGACTCCACGTCAGTTTGGCCACACCTGTCTCAGGGTCGATGGCGAGGTTGACGTCCTTGACTTGTGTAGGCTCATCGTTGCCCACATAGACTTTGACCTTGTTCTCGGGACTTGATCCAACCTCGTTGGCTGTCGTGACGCGGAAGGTGGTCACGCCTTCTGGCACTGTCACCGTCTCGCGTACAAATGCGCCGGGATAGGTCTTGCCTGTAGCCAGCGTATCATTGCCTACCATGACATAGTAGGAAAGCTGACCGCTGAGCGTGCCTCCAGCATAGGTGGCTGTTGGGCTAGTGAACGCCACCTTACCTACAAGCGAGTTGCCCGTGAAGGATGCATTCAGGTTTTCGACCGCTGCAGGGGCACCGTCTTCTGCAGGAGCGGGAGGCACATAGAGGCCATAGACCGTCTCCTGTCCCGGGAAGTCGGCCAGCTTCGTAGCCGCACCCGTCTGCAGATCAACCGTGTAGAGGGCTGCGTTCTTTTGGGCGTCCTTACAAGCCCAGTAGAAAACGCCCGTCTTCGTGTCGATCTCGCCACTTTGGCCGTAGTGGCCGCCGTCGCTCAGCAGAAGCTCTACGCCTGTGCTGCCGATCAGGGTTTCCTCGCAGGTGCTCTGGTCGATGCGATAAAGGTTGCCATCGGTTGCCACACCATAGATCACGTCGTCCTTGGTCACGCCCAATGCGACGTAGGGGTGCTCCAGAGCGCCGAAATCCTTGCGTGTCATGGTGGTGTAATCGACTGTTCCAAGAACAAAGCCCGTCGCATCGCTGTTGTAGAACACGCCGTACGTCTTGCCCGTTGCAGGATTGGTGGCGGTCTCGAGAGCAACAAAGGTCACGTCCTCGGTCGAAGTGCTACCCATCTGGACGAAGGTCTCGGGGTCGTAGGTGTTGATGTAGATGAAGAAGTAACTTCCATAGGTGGCATAGCGCACCACGTAGAGGGTCCCATCCTGGAAGACTGCTCCACCATTTCCCTCCATGTAGAAGCTGCCGTTCGTACCCAGCATCTGCATCTGCAAGGGGTTTACACTGGAGTCGAAAGTGTAGAATCCTCTGTAGTCGTAGGATTCCCACGCATTGCTGTAAGTGACATTTCCCCAAAGCTCACGCCCTGCTGCGGCACGCATGATGTCGCCCACTTGGTTGGGGGCGGCGTGCTGGGCCTTGCGCTCTGTGAACGTACGCTCCGCATAGGGAATGCTCGGCTTCGTTGGTTCGTCTTGTCGCACCAAACGCAACATCGGATAACGCAACAAGGCGTTCGCATCCTCACTCTTTGGCTTTACAGGTGAGAAGCGGGACAGGGTCATGCCAACGCTTTCTTTCTCGTTGAGCTCGACTCGGTCGCTTACACTCTGCGCCATTGCGCCACTTGACCCTAACAAAAAGGCCAGGCTGCAAACAAAAATCTTTTTCATAGACGCTAAATTAAAAAAATAAAATCGCTGCAAAGGTACGCAGATTGTTTCTTTTTGCAAAATATTTGTGAGTGATTTTAAATGGGGGGGGTAAATTCCTGTTGTATCGTCAGAAAACCCTTCAAAAGGCATTCGTCGCACACCGCCAACACCGTGTTTTTGACCTTAGGAGCCCTACCTCCAAGTATCCGCTAAGCCTCATCCTCATACCGTCCTCCCTTCCAAAGTATATCGGCTTTGTATTGTTTCCGTATTGTTTCCGTATTGTTTCCGCTTCCGGAAGCGAGAACGATAGGAGAACGATAGGAGGATGATACGAGAACGATACGGGATTGATACGGGATCGATACGGGATCGATACGAGAACAATATTTCCCGATACCCAACAGAGGAAATTGATAAGAAGCTTAACTTTTTCATTGTTATTTTGGTGTATTATATTTTACATTCTTTTGTTCCGCTGCGTCCTGCATCTCGTGCAAAGATGGCTGGGGGTGCAAATTGCCATAGTGGAGCAACTATACAAAGATAACCTTCCGTTTAGCCGAATGCAAGTTGATTAGCATGAATTAACGGCCCATTAACTTTTTCTCCGTATCCATTTAACATAGCCCAAAATCAAGCACCAAGCCCTCAATGCTGTTTTTCTCCACACCTTCCCGTATTTTCTTTCAACAATAAGTTTACTATTCTCAGGCTCTGTCTGTAGCCGCGATACGTGCCCCAAAATAAGCTTGTTGGTAAAGTTTTATAACAGTACAGCCCAAAAAGTTTTCTTACTATTTGCTTCAGGGGTAGATTCCCCACCCATCATCTTAGCTGTTTCTTGTGGTTTATAGTAGGACTGATATGGAATGCTAACAATCACTAAATGTTACCCTGGGGTAACTTACCTTTGGGTAATATTTAGTATATTTGCCGAAGTATTTCAGAAAATGTTTCGGAAGATGACCGCATATCAATCACCATTTCAGTTTGGCACTTTAGCTACCGAGGAGAATTTTATCGACCGTGTGGAGGACCGCGCTATGCTCAAGCAAATGCTGGCTTCCCATATCAACGTGATGCTTATTTCGCCACGCAGATGGGGCAAGTCGTCGCTTGTCAAGAAAGCGATGGGAGAGCTGAGTGCAGAGGATAAGAATGTGAGAATCTGTTATATCGACGCATTTAGCATTGGCTCTGAGGCAGAGTTCTATCGCACCTTTGCCAGCCAAGTCATCGCTTGCGCCTCGTCAAAGATGGGACGTTGGATAGAGGATGCCAAGAAGTTCTTGACAGGTGTCGTTCCGCAGATTGTCGTGAACGACCAGATAACGGATTTTGTCGCTTTCGACATGAAGTTTGTGCCACAAGAGCGTGACAAGATGACGATTCTCCAGTTGCCGGAGATTCTGGCAAGGGAGAAGGGCGTCAAGATCATCGTGTGCATCGATGAGTTTCAGCAATTGGCAAATCTCCCTGAGTATAAGAACATGGAGGGCAAGATGCGTTCCGTTTGGCAACAGCAGCAGTTGACCTCTTACTGCCTTTATGGTAGCAAGCGCAACATGATGCTCAATATCTTCAACAATTCCAATAGTCCGTTCTATCGTTTCGGCCAAGTGATTTTCATGCAGAAGATAGCCAAGGAGCATTGGATTCCTTTTATCCAGTCGTCTTTTGAGAAGACAGGCAAGTCCATCTCCAAAGAGCTGGCTGATAAAATCTGTGATACCGTGGCTTGCCATTCGTGGTATCTCCAACAGCTATGCTATTTCATCTGGAGCTTTACCGCGTCAGAGGTGACAGAAGAGGTTTTCTCTTTGGGTTTGAAGCAAGTGTTGAACATCAATACCCCTATGTTTCAGAATCTTACGGAATCGCTGAGCTCCACACAGATAGAGATACTCAAGGCGATAGCCCATGGTGAGCAGCATTTCTCGTCGCAAGCCGTGAAGCAAATCTATAACCTGGGCAATCCAAACACGATTGTCAAGAACAAGAAAATCCTTCAAAACAAGGACATCATAGAGAAAGAAAAGGAGAACTTCGCCTTTGTTGACCCCATCTATCGCCTTTGGTTCAAGCAGGAGTATTGCTGAAGCTCTCCATATATGTTAACGTTAGAAGTTCAGAGATGTGAACGGCAATGCTCCGTTTTTTTAGGATTATAAGGAAAAAGCTAGAGCGCATGGCCGCGGACAAGCGCCTTTTGCCCAAGGCGGAGAAGTATGAAGCCGTGCATTACATGCTCAACGAGTGGGATGGCCTGATAAACATCTTTACCAGAGGTGACTATCATCTGGACAACAATCTCGTGGAAAGCCTCAACAGGTATATTTCGTTATCCTGGAGAAACTCACTGTTCTTCGGGTCGCATACTGGTGTAAGGCGGACTGACATGTTCTATTCGCTCGCATGCTCATGCAGGCTGCAAAGTGTCAACTTCTAGATTTGTCGTTGAGCTTTTGCAAATTCTTTTGTGACATTTACTTTTCTTTTTACGACATCTTTTACGTCATCATTTGCCCCTTTTACGACATGAGAACTATCTTTTACGACATCCGCCCCATAATTGAGGTTCCATAGAGTAACATGAAATTCTGTTGCATTGCAACGAAACTCAGGCGCATGATAATTGTCCAAGTTAATTTCTTAGTTATCAATAACTTGTTTTAAATTAGTAGACCCTAAAAAGTACAGAAACCCACAGAAATGACTAATTTTGCAACGCCATTAGACTAAA
>ENA-OPEJ01000117-OPEJ01000117.1-human-gut-metagenome-genome-assembly--contig:-NODE-117-length-33086-cov-4.723351_pt1 | contig 33086 bp, 27 predicted proteins | sample MGYA00241635_ERZ501533 | MGnify/ENA primary metagenome ERZ501533 (study PRJEB25962, sample SAMEA2042378) | human gut metagenome | biome: human gut; feature: human-associated habitat; material: faeces...
TACAACAGGTAAAAAGCCTTCCGTGAGGCTTCCTCGGAAGGCACACCCGATATCGAAAACGTTAAACGTTAAACGTTAAAACGTTAGTAGGGCGGGCTCGACAAGCGCACCCACCCTACCACTATATATATAATCCCAATTACTCTTCGAACTCTACCAGCGCCTGGCGGAAAACGGAGCGTACCCGGCCCAGTATCACCAACGAATGCTCCAGTTGCAGACGCAGGGAAGCCTCATCGCTGTAGAAGAACTCGCAACTGGCCGTGACCTCCGTGAGGTTGGTATCTATGTAGATCTTTGCCAGCCTCACCTCCCGCGTGAGTTTGTTGCAGACGGTGAGGACCTTGATCTCCTCGCCTTCGCTCATCTCGTAAAACTGCGGCAGCATGACCACGAGGAAGGGAGTTTCCTCCTGTTGGGTGGCGAGCACATAGAGGTGCTTCATCTGAAAGCGAAACAACACGTCGCCGTCGCTATCCACCCGCGGCTGGTAGCCCATGTCTTCCAGCACGCTGATGACCATTGATCTTTTGTCCATAAGAATGTTCTCCAGTTATGATTCGTTGTCGTCCGTCAGTTCCTCGCAGCCCTCGCTCGTATCGTCGCTATCGGCGAACTGCTCCTCGATGGCCTTCACCGCCTTGCTGGCGAAGACCACGCCAGCCTCCAGATGGGCAATCATCCGAGAGATCAAGGCCTCCAGATCCTCGCCGCCGAAGAGCTCGCGCTCGTAGCAGAGCCACATGCTATGGCCCGGGGTGAACACCTTGACATATTTCAGCGAGGCGTTGATCTTCTCCGAGAGCGCACAATATGTGGCGACATTCTCCTCGTCGTATTCATAGAAGCCTGGGAGCGCAATGGTCAGGAAGTCTTCGTCGTCCTCGTTGCACAGATAGAGAAGCGTCATGCCTTCATACTCAAACTCATAGCCGACGTCGTCGCTCTTCTCCAAGCAGAAACCAAGACGGGCAAAAGCCTCTAAGATTTTTTCTTTCATAATCGTTTACATTGATGGGTTATACGTTGTTGTTATCGAAATCCGATGCTGGCCGGCTGACCGTCCCTGTCCTTGGGCGAAAACTCCCTGTGGACGCGCTGGTATTCGCGCAGGTCGCGACTGCTTACCGAGGGGCTGCGCCCGGAGATGATCTCTTCGAGCTGCTTCTGGGTGATATTCTGCAGCGTATGCTCTCCGCAGCCTATCGCCTCGTTGAACTTCTTGCGCGCTGCCGACTTCACGATATAGTTGATGTCGCTGCAGTTGAAGCCTTGCGTCAGGTGGGCAAGCCGGTCCATGTCTATGTCCTCTTCCCTTGGCAACTTGGCCAGTTCCAGGGCAAACAGACTCTTGCGGGCCTCGTGGTCGGGCATGTCCACATAGACCAGTTCGTCAATGCGTCCCGTCCTCAGCACGGCCTTGTCGATGCGCTCGGGATGGTTGGTGGCGGCAAGGACATAGACCCCTTTGTCGGAAGCATGGTTGAGCATACAGAGAAACTCGTTCACCTCGCTGTCGTAGTGCTGGTTGTATTCGTTTCCTGTGCGACGCGGCACCATGGCGTCAAACTCGTCAAAGAAGAGCAATGCCGGCGCGTGTCTCTCCGCATTCTTGAAGACCTCGCCGATCTTCTCCTGCGTACCGTGCACCATGGTGCTGGCCAAATCGTCCGGGACGACCTTGATAAAGTGGATGCCAACCTCCTCAGCCATTTTCTCGGCAAAGAACGTCTTGCCACATCCCGCAGGCCCATAGAAGAGCATGGAGGGAGGACGGATGCCGTAGGCGTCGGCCAGATCACGATGTTGGAGCACATTGATGAAGCCCTCCTTGACCCGCTGCTTCAGGTCCTCCATGCCGGCAATGTCGCCAAAGCCATTGCCATGCTTCTTGGCCGTCGGCTGAGGCTTGGGCCTGGGCTTGCTGCTTGACTGATCGCTCGTCTGGTCGCTCGTCGGCTTCCTCTGGGGAACCGCTGACTTTCCGCCACTGATGCGGCGGAGCCATTCCTTTTCGGCTGTTGTTCTATCCATCTTTGCGTCCTCCGTTTTTCGTTTTCGTTGTACGATGTTTATGTCCGTAGTCGTTGCACGACGTTTATATTCGTTTTCGTTGACGATCATTATATTCGTAGTCGCTGCTCGACGTCTATGTATATAGAGGGCGAAAAGCATGGAGATTCTATCAGCGCAAGTGTGTCCTACCAGTTTTTTATCCTGAATATTCTACTGGTTTTGACCCTAAAGATCTTACAGCTTTGACCTGAATATTCCACAGAATTTGACCCTAAGATAGCCACCTTCCCGATGGTAACTTAAGACCGACTTCGATGATAACTTATGAGTGGCAGGGAGGGTAACTAAAGGCTACCACCTGGTCAATTGTGTTGCTTTGATTTTTGCGCTTCCATTTTTTATTCTTACTTTTGCAGACATCATTCAGGCCCACCGGGTGAACCATCCACAAGAATTTACAAAGGTGGCAACCACGGCAATCACCAGGTGATGAAGAAATGGATGAAGAAAAGAAAGAAATGAAGAAAAGAAAGATTTGAAAATGACAAAAGGATCACTTATACTTCTAACGTCAGTCATGATACTCGTGTCAACTCTCACCTGTCGGGCTGCTTGTCCCGACTCGATCCGCCAGCAAAAGATGTTGGAGGAGGAGCAGGCTTTCTTGGCCAATATGAAGCCAGGACTGCAGCATATACAGATGATGGCCGTAAGGAAAGCAATGGAAGGCAATGACACCGAACTACAGCAGATAAGGCAGAGCCGAAACCAGCCGCCTACTTTGCCGGAAGGCGTCAAGACTTTCTATCCGAGAGAGAACATCTGTATCTTCTCTCCCAAGCATGAGACTGACCGCAAGCGCCCCATCCTGCTCTACCTCCATGGCGGAGGATGGTGCTTTGGCAGCATCAACAGTTGCGCGCGGTTCTGTGCCGCCGTAGCCCTGGAGGCCGACTGTCTGGTGGCAGCATTAGACTATCGTCTGGCACCTGCCCACCCCTACCCTGCCGCACTCGAAGATTGTCAAAGGGCAGTACGTTACCTGCAAGAACACGCGGCCGACTGGGGAGGCGACACCACGATGATAGCCGTAGGAGGAGACAGTGCTGGGGGCAACCTGGCATTGGCAACCGCCATGTCAGCATCGGGCATTCGCAAAGTGATACCGATTTATCCCGTGACCAAACTCTTCACCGAAAGGACTCCTTCGTGGGAAAAGTATGCCAAGGGGTATGGCAACGATGCTGAGCTCCTCGAAGCGTTCAACGAAGCCTATGCCAATCGTCAGGAGCGCAAGCCGCTCGTGTCGGTAGGCCTGTGTGATGACGACGCATTGAAAACGTTGCCGCCCGCGCTATTCATATCGGCAGGCCACGACATTCTCCTGGACCAAACTGCAGAACTTGTCCAGCGCCTCCACAACCTTGGCAAACCCGTCATCTACCGCGTCTATCCCACCGCCACCCATCTATTCATAACAGTCCCAGGACAACCCACAGCCTTTGAAGAAGCCGTCAAGGACGTGAGCAGGTTTCTGAACGACCATCATGCGGCCAAGTGACTTCCACATGAGATTCATAATGGCATGAGGAGTAATTGGGTTTAGCAGAAAGTTGGCAAAATATTTGGCAATATGGGAATAAAATTATATTTTTGCAAAATTGAACAAGAGCATAACATTTAAAACAAGAAGATTATGGCAATAGAAATAAAGTCAATACCCGTCCTTCACGGTGAAGCAGCGGCTCGTTTCGTAGAAGCTGCTGATGAGGCATTGGAAAAGCGTGGTTCCATCGACTTCTCAAAACAAGTAGCCAAGGCTCGTGCCATATTAAAACGTTCAAGGTTGTACATTTAATATGTTAGAGCAGTGTGATTTCATGGAACTAACAGAGGAAGTCTTGCAGCAATGCAAAAGCTTCACCTGCAAGGATGAGGACATAACAGAGTTCTTCACCCATGACTATGCAGACTATACGTATCAGTTGCTTGGAAAATCATATTGTTTTGTCAAACCTGACACGTATGAAATTGTTTGTGCATTCACTGTAGCCAATTCAAGCGTAAAAGTAGATTCACTTCCATCTAGTCTTAGGAACAAATTGAATCGAAAAATACCTAATGCCAAGCGAAAGCCACAATATCCTGCGGTTTTAGTTGGACAATTGGCTGTTAGCGATTCTTTTAGTGGATATCATATTGGAGATGAGTTGTTGGACTTCATCAAGTCATGGTTTATTGACCCATTGAACAAAACGGGATGTCGATACATCGTAGTAGATGCCGTCAATCATCCGAAAGTCTTTGAATATTATCAACGAAACAACTTTAAATTTCTGTTTTCATCAGATAAAGAAGAGTGGGCGTTCTTACACTATAAAGACCAAGAGCCAACCACTTCCACAGAGCCTATCAGAACGCGACTGATGTATTTTGACTTGATTTATCTACGCACGAAATAGGCAAGCCATAGCGGATGATGCCGCTCTATAGACAAAATAAGTTTGTTATCAAAACGAGAAGTATGAAAAAGAATTGGATGATTTGGGGACTCGCCGCCATGGCGCTGATGTCCTCCTGCACAGACCAGAAGACCGCACCAACCGCGGACAACGACACCACCAGCGTGGCCCAAGACACGGCCTCTATCGACAGCATGGACCTGGCCTCCATCGCCGGCACCTACGAGGGCACCCTCCCTGCCGCCGACTGCCCGGGCATCAAGACCGTGCTCACCATCCATGCCGACAGCACCTACCAGCTGACGCAGGACTACCTGGAGCGCAAGGACGGCCACGACGAGGCCAGCGGCGTGCTGCGCGTGCTCGACGGCAAGGTACTGGTGCTCGAACGCCCGTCGAGTGGCGAGCAGACCTACTACAAGGTGAAGGACGACCAGCACGTCGTCATGACCGACTCGCTGGGCAACGAGCCCGAGGGAGAGACGGCCAAACTGTATGTGCTCACCAAGACGAAGTAGGACGCTGAGGCGTCTTTCTTCACGCCACGCAACGACCTGACGACTTTATCTTTTGGGGGCTGTGTCAAACCATTGGTTTTGGCACAGCCCCCAAAGCATATACCGACAAGGCAAACGCCTCGCACGCCCCGCCTATTCCCCCTCGGGCAAGGCTGGGACAATGCGACGGACGTGGCCTTCCCTGCGAGAGAGAATCAGGGGCACGCGCTCCACCACCACGACCGAGGTGTCGAGACCGAGCGCCTTGGGCTCGTCGATGCTGATCTTGCCTATGAGCGCATAGAGACTCATCAAGAGGTTGTGGCGACGGTCGAACGAGTCTTCGGGATAATAGACGCGATGGATGATGATGAAGCGGAAGTCGCCCGCCACACCATAGCGCCGCAAGGAGGGGTAGCAACTGGTCAGATCCACCCTGCCCTCTGCCACCAAGTCCTCGACGACCTGGCGCAGATAGAGACTCACACGAGGCTCTATGCGGAAACCGATACGCATCGTCACGCTATAGAGCGTGTCCTCCACCAGCGTGCTGCAACTATACTCCAGCGTATCGGGCGCATCCACATACTCCAGGTTGATGAGCCAATAGTGGTCGGCACGCTTCGGCTGCTTGTTGATGATGGAATAGATCAGTTTGTCGTCCACGGTACTCTCCTTTCCCGTATGATTGACATAGACCAGGTTGGAGGCATACTTGGGTATGCGATCGTCGGCCTTGATATCGGAGATGATCTGATAGTAGTCACTCAGCGGCTTGCTGGAGATATGCTGACGGCGAATACGTTTGGCACGCACCCACACCAGCATCATGCAGAAAAGAACGCCCGCGATGAGCAACGTACACCATCCTCCGGCAAGAAACTTGGAGAGGTTGGCGGCCAGGAAGATGCCCTCTATGACACAGTAGCTGCCGACAAAGACCATGCAGAGGATGCACGACACGCCCCTTTGGCGCAGGTAGAAGCCCAGGAGCAAGGTGGTCATCAGCATCGTGATGGTGATGGCAAGTCCGTAGGCGGCCTCCATGTGGGAGGAGTCGCGAAAGAGGAGGAGGATCAGCACCACACCGATATACATGGCCATATTGACCGCAGGGATAAACAGCTGGCCCTTGACATGAGTGGGATGCTTGATGCGCATCCGAGGCCAGAAGTCGAGGTTCATCGCCTCGCTCAAGATGGAGAACGTGCCACTGATGAGGGCCTGGCTTGCCACGATGGCTGCCCCTGTAGCCATCACGATGGAGAAGATCAGCAAGCCTTGAGGCATGATGGCATAGAACGGATTGACCGAAGCCGCCACGTCGGCATGGCAGAGGATCCACGCTCCCTGCCCGAGATAGTTGAGAATGAGCATCGTCTTGACAAAGGCCCAGCTCACAGTGATGTTTCGCCTGCCACAATGTCCCAAGTCGGAATAGAGCGCCTCCGCACCCGTAGTACAGAGAAACACCGCGCCCAAGACGAGAAACCACTCGGGCGACGTCGCCAGCAGCCGCAGGGCATAATAGGGATTGAGCGCCCGGATCACCTGCGGATAGGAGACGAGGCTGATCGTGCCGACCACACCCAGCAGGAGAAACCACAGCAGCATGAAGCCACCAAACGACTTGCCGATGCTCTCCGTGCCGAAGCGCTGCACGAAGAAGACGACGGTGATGATGGCCAGGGTGATGGGGAGGACGGGCAGATGTGGACTGACGCTCTCCAAACCCTCGATGGCCGTGGTCACGGTGATGGCAGGCGTGATGATGCCGTCGGCCAGCAATGTGCCTGCTCCCATAAGGGCCAGCAGATAGATCCACTTTCTCTTGTGGCGACGCAGCAGGGCGTAGAGCGCCAGAATGCCTCCCTCGCCATGGTTGTCCGCCCGCAGGGCCACGAGGACATACTTGACGGTAGTCTGCAGGGTAAGCGTCCAGATGATGCAAGACAGCGCGCCCAAGACCATCGGTTCGTCCACTCTTTGGCCCACATGGAGGATGGCCTTCATCACATAGAGAGGCGACGTGCCAATGTCGCCAAAGACAATGCCCAGCGTGACGAGCATTCCAATCCACCCCATACGGTTGCAGCGCTTCTCGGCAGTGCTTCCATTTCTCAAGTTACTCATACCATGAATACAATCAATTCGTTATACCTATTTGAAAAGAAGCCGCAAAGTTATGGCTTAAACCACAGAGCCTAGAATAATTTAACATCACTTAGCGAGTTTAACGGTCGTTACACAAGCACCACCCTCACCACTCCTCCACAAAGAAAAGCACTACCCTCACCTCTCCCCCACAAAGAAAATCGGCCATTGGAAACGACTTCTTCCGTTTCCAATGGCCGACCTGCCACTACCGCGACCCCGCGTCAATACACCTTCACCTCGTCCGTGAAGACCCACTCGCCAGGATTGTCCTCCTTGGCGGAGATACGGACGAAACGCGCCTTCTGCTTCTTGCCCTGATACGTCACCGTACGCGTACCGACCACATTGAGTCGCTCGCGGGTGTACGCCTGGTCATAAACGGGCACGAAATGGTCGCCGTCGCTGGAGATGCTGATGGTGACGCGGCTGGGATAGAACACCCATGCGCCGTCGCTCTGCATGAAGTCGAGGCTGACGGTACTAAACCGCTTCTCCTCGCCCAGGTCGATGGTGATGTCGAAGGGAGCCACCGTCGTGTCGCGACGCTGCATGAATCCCTGCCAACGGCCGTCGCCATAGGACCATCCGCCACACATCCCGTCGGTCAGCGTGCCATCGCCCTGTCCCACATACGACTGCGAGTAGGGCTGGTGATAGGTCACTCCTGCCCCGACAGCCAGATGGCGCACGGGCTTCTGCTTCTCCTTGCGGTCTCCCTTCTCCCGTCTGAGGTCGAAGGACTGGACATGCTGCGCAGCCAGCCACGGATATTGCGCCACGACGGCAGCACTCAGCTCCTCGTAGGATCGGCTACGTCCACTCCATCCCACCTCGGCGATGGCCAGTTCGCGGGGATAGAGCATATACTCCGCATAGTCCTCCGTCTTGATATACTCCGTCCAGAGATTGCCCTGCACACCCAGCACACGACCCGTGAAGCCATCGCCACTATAGGGCGCGGGATCAAAGTTCCAGAGATTGCGCAGTGGCTGATAACTTCCTCCGGCAAAGGGCTCCGTGGGCGGAGCGTCCTGGTAGCGGTCCAGGTAGTAGTCGCCAGGCGAGAGGATCACGTTGTGACCCCTACGCATGGCCCGCTGAGCCGCCTTGATGTCGCGCCATACCATCACGTTGACGTTCTCGCCAAGCGAAGGCGCGTGGGCAGCCAGACTGTCGTCGAGCACCTCGTCCCATCCGATGGCCTCCCTGCCCTCCAGCCGGAGATAGGCGGCGATGCGCTGGATGAGATATCCCTGCAGGTCTGCCGTACTACGGAGCCCCAGCAGCCGAGCCTTGCGCTGGCAGTTGGGACACGATCCCCAGCTACCCTTGCCTGCCTCGTCGCCACCGATATGGATCCACTTCGACGGAAACACCTCCATCACCTCGTCGAGGATGTTGTGGAGCACGGCGTAGGTCGTCTCGCTCGACGGACACACGTCGCCCTGCGCCTCCTGGTTGCCCTCACACTTCAGTTGGGGACAAGCCGCGGTGAGTTCCTCGCTATGTCCCGGCATTTCGATCTCGGGCACGACCGTGATGCCTTTCTTGGCAGCATAGGCCACCAGTTCGCGCATCTCGTCCTTCGTATAGTAGCCTCCATAGGCCCCGGGGTCGCCCTCCCTCATATAGCGGCGGTCGTTGTCGATCCACCATTTCGTCCAGTCGCTCTCCGTGCGCCATGCCGCCTTCTTCGTCAGTTCGGGATAGCGGTCTATCTGCATGCGCCATCCTCCCGCATCGGTGAGGTGGAGGTGGAGGCGGTTGACCTTGTAATGGGCGAGGACATCCACCTGCTTCTTCAGAAAACTCAGCGGGAAGAAATGGCGGGAGATGTCGATCATGCAGCCACGCCACTCATAGCTCGGCCAGTCCTCGATATCACAGACGGGCAGCAGGTTTCCCTTGCGGAGCTGGCTGATGGTCTGTGTGGCATAGAAGAGGCCCGTGGAGTCGGCATAGGCCACCCGCATCGTGTCGGGCGTGATATGGAGTCGGTAGTACTCCTTGCCGTGGCCCGTCTCTGGAGTATCCTCCATCAGGATGACACCCTTTTGCGGATTGAAAGTGCCCTTGCCAAAGACGGCCTGCTTCGGCTGCGGCAACAGTTGCTGTGCGCCGACGGGAGTGACGGCAGCAGAGAGCGATACGGCGGTCAGTGCCGCCAGGATAGTATTTCTTTTCATAACGTTAGCAATGGTCAAGTGATGGTAAAGAAGTATTGCCCGCGTCAGTCGATGAAGCGGCGGGTGATTTTTTCATAGGCATCGATGCGGCGGTCGCGCAGGAAGGGCCACCAGCGGCGCACATTCTCGCTATGCTCAAGGTCGATGTCAAGCAGGCGCAATGCCTCCTCGCTGTCCGACCCCTGCCAGAGGAGTTCGCCCTGAGGCCCAGCCACAAAACTGGATCCCCAAAACTGGATGCCACCCGAGCAGGCCTGTCCCTCCGTCTTGCCTACGGGCGAAGGCTCGAAGCCCACCCTGTTGACAGCGACGACAGGAAGTCCGTTGGCCACGGCATGGCCTCGCATCACAGTGGTCCACGCCGTGCGCTGGCGCTGCTGCTCCTCCTCGACGTCGGAGGGTTCATAGCCGATGGCCGTCGGATAGATCAGAATCTCTGCCCCCTGCAAGGCCATCAGGCGCGCTGCCTCCGGATACCACTGGTCCCAGCAGACCAGCACACCCAAGCGGCCCACACTCGTGTCGATGGGACGGAAACCGAGGTCGCCAGGAGTAAAGTAAAACTTCTCATAGTAGGCTGGATCGTCGGGGATGTGCATCTTGCGATATTTGCCTGCGATCGTTCCGTCGCGCTCTATCACCACAGCCGTGTTGTGATAGAGACCTGCTGAGCGGCGCTCAAAGAGCGACGTGACGATGACGACGCCCAGACGTTTCGCCAGTTCACCATAAAACTGGGTCGATGGACCGGGGATCGGCTCCGCCAAGTCGAAGTTGGCTACGTCCTCCGTCTGGCAGAAGTAGAGCGAGTTGTGCAACTCCTGCAGTACGACGAGTTGCGCCCCCTCCTGGGCCAGTTGCTCCACCGAGGCAGCCAGACGGCGCATGTTGTCCGCCACGTCGGCGGTATTGTGTTGTTGTACGATTCCTATTTTCATTGTGAGTCTTGTGATATATTCTATGATATGAGGGCCAACGAGGATTTCTCTCCACCCCAGCCCCTTCGGTTTATTCCCCTCCTTGGCCCACGCCTACGGGGATCTGCATGGTCAGGCAGTGGAGCGATCCGTGCTGCTGGATGACAGCCCGCGCATCCACTCCCACCACCTCATGCTCGGGGAAGGCCTCGCCAACCACACGCAGCGCCTCGGCGTCGTGGTGTGGCTGGTCGTAGGTAGGCACGATGACTGCCCCGTTGACGATCAGGAAATTGGCATAAGTGGCTGGCAAGCGATTCCCCTCCTCGTCGAGGATGGCATCGGGCATCGGCAAACGCAGCAGTCGGTAGGCCACTTCGGCCTCGCGATTGATGGCCTGCAGGTCGGCCTCCATGGCCTGCAGGTCGGCATACTGCGGATCGGCCTCATCGTCACAACCCACATAGAGCAGCGTATGGCCTGGCGCACAACGCACCAGGGTGTCAATATGGCCGTCGGTATCGTCGCCCTCCAAGGAGCCATGACCGATCCAATAGACCCGGCCCACGCCGAAAGCCTGTCGAAGGCGTTCGTCCAGGTCGCCCTGCGTGAGGGGCTGGTTGCGATGAGGAGCCAACAGACAGACCGAGGTCGTGAAGAGATGGCCCTCGCCATCAGCCTCAACCGATCCTCCCTCCAGCACGAAGTCGTCCCAATGGTCCATCGGACAGCGGAAGACTCCCTTTCCCTGGAGCACGCGCCCCAGCTGGTTGTCCTGGTCGCTGGCAAACTTCTCGCCCCAGCCATTGAAGCGGAAGTCCATCATCCGCAGCCGTCCCCTGCCTTCGGAAATGGTCAGCGGCATCGTGTCGCGCGCCCATGTGTCGTTGTATTCTGCCTCTATCCAGCGTATCGCCTCCAGCGCACGATCGCTCAACCTACCTGCCAACCACGCGCGTGCCGCCGCCGTATCGCGCGCCACGAGCCACACGGCCTCATACCGGGCAATGGCCTCAATAAGCTCGACATAGGTCTGGCGTATCTCGTCGAGGATATAGGCCCAGTCGGTCTGCTCGTCGGGCCACACCAGCACGACGGCCTCCTGCTCTGCCCACTCGGGCAGCAACTGGAAAGCCGCATCGGGAGTATTCTCTCTTATCATGATCTGCTTGTTCCTTATTTCCATTGGTGATTGTGTAGGTGCAAATTTAGCCAAAAAAGCCGACACGACCAAAGAAAAGGAGGGTTCACGCTGCAAATGGATGGCTTTTTGCCCCGATGCCCATCCACAAACCACAGTAAATGGAGAAAAGCCACGGGGGAAGTATGATTTTTTGCCGTCTGATGATGGGTATCTCAGAAATTTTGTGTAAGTTTGTGGCCGAAATATTTACTCATCTTAAACAACCGATTTATGATCAATCGCTTATTGAAATTTCTGGATGCGTCGCCCGTCAATTTCCTCGCCGCGCGCAACATAGCCTGTGAACTCGAGCAGAACGGTTACCGCCGCCTTGACCCTCAGCAGCCCCTCGGCGAACTGAAGGCTGGCGACAAGGTCTATGTGACGAAGAACGACTCTTCAGTCTATGCCTTCCGTCTGGGTCGCAAACCGCTGGCCGAGACGGGATTCCACATGATTTGCGCCCATAGCGACTCCCCCACGTTCCGCGTGAAGCCCCATGCCGAGATGACGGGTGAGGGCGGACTGGTGCGTCTGAACACCGAGGTCTATGGTGGCCCGATCCTCTCTACGTGGTTCGACCGTCCGCTGACGCTCGCTGGCCGCGTCATCGTGCGCGGCAAGGATGCCATGTCGCCCGAGACGATGCTGATGCACGTCCGTCGTCCGCTGCTCCAGATCAGCAATCTCGCCATCCACTTCAACCGCCAGGTCAACGACGGCGTGAAACTGAGCAAGCAGAAGGATATGCTTCCCCTCCTGGGACTGATCAACGACGAACTGGAGCAGGGCAACCTGCTGATGAACGTCATTGTCGAGGAACTCAGCAAGCAGCGCCCCGTCAGCCACGAGGACATCCTCGACTTCGACCTCTACCTGGCCGACACGCAGCCCGCCTGCACCTTCGGCGTCCACGACGAGTTTATCTCCTCGGGCCGCCTCGACGACCTGTCGATGTGCTTTGCCGGACTCGAGGCCCTGATTGCAGCTCCCGAGAGCGACACCACCCAGGTACTCGCCATCTTCGACAACGAGGAGACGGGATCGCAGACCAAGCAGGGTGCTGGCAGCCCGTTCCTGGCTTCGATGCTGATGCGTATTGCCCGTCAGCAGAGTGGCACGGAGGAAGCCTACTGGCAGGCGGTGGAGCGCGCCTTCATGATCTCCGCCGACAATGCCCACGCCTTCCATCCCAACTACGCCGAGAAGTACGACCCGACCAACCACCCCATGCTCGGTGGAGGTCCCGCCATCAAGTTCAACGCCTCCCAGAAGTATGCCAGCGACGCCGTCTCTGCTGCCATCTTCGCCGAGATCTGCCGCAAGGCGGGTGTGCCCTGCCAGCGCTTCGTCAACCATAGCGATGTGGCGGGCGGTAGCACCCTGGGCAACATCCTGGCCTCCACAGTCCCCCTGCGTGGTGTCGATATGGGCAATGCCATCCTCGGCATGCACAGTTGCCGCGAGACGGGCAGCGTAGCCGACCATGAGTACTGCGTCCGCGCCTTCACGGAGTTCTACTCCCTGTAGCCTCCTGCTGCCCTCAGCACCCGCCCCGTCGGACGGCTGAGGGTCCAGATAAAAAACGATCGGCCATTGGAAATCATTTCTCATTTCCAATGGCCGATGATTATTTCAAGGGCAATATCCCAAAATCATTCTGACATCATCCCGAAGACTTCCCGAAAGCATCCCGAAGAAACAGCCTATGCGGAGCGTCCCGATTTCGTTACATCGCAATCGCTACTTGTTCATCAGTTTGCCAAACAGCGTGAGCATCTGCATGACGGTATCCTTGCTACCGACGGGTATCTTCAAGTGGGCCTCACCCGTCTCCTTGTCGGTCTCCACGATGCTATCGACCAACTGCTGAGTAGCCTCAGCCGACTTGAGTGTTTCGGCCAGTCCACTAAAGAAGGAGACACCCTGACTGACCAATTGCTGGGGATGGGGCGAAGCATGGTGGCTGGAAGGCCGCTCCTGCGCGCCGTCCTGTGCCTTCGTTGGCGTCTGTCCTTGAGAAGGATCGTGATTCGCAGGAGGCTCCTGGTCTGCAATAGCCCCATGGTCTGCTGAAGGAAGCTGCCCCTCGGAAGACTGGTGGGTTGCTAAAGATTCATAATCTGCTGAAGATTCATAATCTGCTGAAGACTCATACTCTGCTGAAGGCCCATAGTCCACAGACGATTCCTGATCTACAGAAGACTCATCGTCTGCCTCCGATGCGTCAGCGAGCGCTTCGTCCAAAGAGGCCTCCACAGACGTCTTCCCCTTCTGCTCTTGCTCCACCTCTTCGTCCACATACTCCACCTCGGGAGCGTCTGGCGTTGCCTCCATGACAACTGCGAGGTCGTCCATGAGTTTCTTAAACTTGCTCTCATCGACAAATACGGTGTCTGCACCGCCGTCCAAGACTCCCTCAAACATCGACTTCTTAAATCGCAGTTTGTTGATCATACCCTCCTCGATAGAACCTTTCGAGACAAGGTTGATGATCTGCACGGGCTTCTCCTGTCCGAGACGGAAGATACGAGCAATGCGTTGTTCAAGGACAGCAGGATTCCATGGCAAATCCATATTGATGAGTGTGCTCGCCACCTGGAGGTTGAGACCCGTAGATCCTGCATCAGTGGAAAGAAACACCCTACTCTCAGGAAGCGTTGTGAAATCATCTACCAGTTCCCCGCGCCTCTTCGACGGCACTCGCCCATTGAGATACTCGTAGCGTACGCCCCGCTTGTCCAGTTCCATCGCCACCAGACGGGTCATGCGCTCCCATTCGCTGAAGACGACCACCTTCTCGTCCCCACTCTCCAAGACATTGTCCAGCAGGTTCATCACCTCCGCTATCTTGACATCACTACGCGTCGTGAGATTTTGTTCCAAGATAAAGGTACTGTCGGCCACCATTCGCATCTGACCCAGCAACTTGAGCACGCGCAGCCTGTCCTGCTCCGTCATGTAGTGGTATTTGCGATACTTGTTCAGGATCACCAACAAGTCCCACTTAAACTCCGAGTGGAGATCGTCCTGGCGTTGAGTCATCGGGACCAGCACAAACTGGTCGCTCCGCTTGGGCAACTGCAGGCGCACGCCTTTCTTCGTCCTCCGCAACAGTCGGTTGCTGACGGCCTCGCCAATGGCGTTGAGATCCTTATAGCCCATGATACCACCCGTCTCGGGATGGAGCAGGATGTGCTGGTCGCGAAACTGGTAGTAAGGTCCGAGACAAAACTGGTCCACCAGTTCCATGTTGGCATAGAGCTCCTCCAACTTATTCTCCATCGGCGTGCCAGACAGCAAGACCGCATAGCGCGACGCTATCTTGCGGGCGGCACGGGAGATCAGCGTGTCCCAATTCTTCAGCCGCTGTATCTCGTCCATGATCAACACGTCGGTATCCAACTTGCCCAGGTGTCTGACGTCGTTGCTCATCGTGTGGTAAGAGACAATCTTGTAGGGTGCGGGCGCCTTATACAGTTTGGCGCGCTTGGCAGGAGCGCCTTCTACGACCACCACCTTCGGAATGGTCAAGCCGTCCTCCACGCCTTTCCCACTACTCTCTACCCTGTCACTGCCCGTGAATCGTTCTATCTCCCGCTTCCACTGGTATTTCAGCGACGTGGGACAGACCACCAGCACCTGCTCAGCCATGCCCTCACGCAGATAGACCTCTGCCGAGGCGATGGCCTGCAACGTCTTGCCCAGTCCCATCTCGTCGGCAATGATGGCCTTGCCGGCACGCACGGCGAAGCGCGTCCCCTCCTTTTGGTAGGGATAGAGCGGCACAGTGAGCATTTGGTCGAGATATTCGTCCGTGTATTTTTCCTCCAACAACCGGCAACGCTTGATCCGGTCACGCCGCTCCAGGACATAATCGAGGGCGTCGTCATAGCAGCGAAAGTCGGGAGCAATGGCCTTGGCAGCCTGAACGAACACGTCAAAGCGGGCATAGGCATCCTCGCGAAGCACACCCAACTCGTCAAAATAGTCTTTCGCCAATCGCTCCAGCATTTCCCGACCATGGTCGCCGATGCGTATCTTCACCCTGCGCGGCCCTTTATAGTCGATATAGACCGAACTATAGTCGGGCTCTGCCACCTGCACCTTCTTGCGCTTCTTCCTCACCCAGAGTTTCACGGCCTCCATGTGCTTACAAGTGCCGAGCTGCGAAGTCTTGAAGTCATAGCAGGAGCAGTAGTTCCACTGGCTGTCCTTCCCCCGATATACCACCTTGTATTCGCTTCTCGTAGCCGCATTGGCCACCCGAAACTCTCCCGGAGCATACTGTTCGTCCACCATCCGTATGGCAAAGGTCTCCTTCTCGGCCTGCAGCTTTCGCAACGCGATCTGCCACTCCTCGAGCTTCATGCCCGCAGGCTTCTGCATATTGTTTATTTTCGGCATCACCACCTTGGCTCGCTTGTGCCGGCCCTTCGTCTTCTTGGCGCCTTGGGCTGTCGCCTTCCCTCGCCTTTTGCCCCCGCCCTTTTCAGGGCTTGAAGCTTCCACTGGAGATTGTTCTTCTTTCTTCTCTATATGTACCTTTTTCATGGTGCTCATGATGTTCTAACAGTATTAATGTGACTATTCGCTGACTTTATTTCCATGCGCTACCTACGCCTCCTTCCAGTCATCAATCGTTCCCGTCCGCGACGAGAAACTGACGCCCACGCGATGGACGGGACGGGAGTCGGCCTCATAGGGGCGCGCATACCCCTTCTCCTCTATCTGGCGCAAGGCGTCGTCCGCCGTGCCGTCGAGCTTGAACTCAAAGATATACACTCCCTTGGGCGTCTCGACGATGCAGTCGGCCCGCCCCTCGCTCTGCTGCTTCTCCGTAAGCACGAGGTAGGTGCTGAGGATGCGGAAGATAAGGTAGAAAGTATAGTGGAAATAGCGTTCCTTCTCCGTCTCCATGTCCTTCCGACGCATCGAGTAAGGGATGCTGGCAAAGAAGGCCGTCAGGCTCTTGCGCCATGTGTCGAGGTCATCGCGCAGGAGAGCACGCGTCAGTTGTATCGCCAAGGTGTTCGCCGACTCCTTCGTGCCGAGATAGTTGGAGGCAATCAGCGTGAGGAAACCCTTTTTCACCTCGTTGTTGGGCAGATCGAGCAGGTAGGAGTTGGAGAAGCGGTCGTAGTCCTTGATGGTCAGATAACCGCTCTGATAGATCATGGGCAACGGGCGCTCCACGTCCGCCCTGTAGTCGATAAAGTCCGACGTGTCGTAATACTTCCCCGTCAGTTCGTTGAGGTTCTCGTCCGTATGGCTAAGCAGGCGGACCAGGTAACTGGGCGTACCCGTGCGAAACCAATAATCCTGTATATCCCTAACGCTAAGCGCATTGAGCAGACTAAAGGGATTGAAGATATCCGTCTTCCGCTTACTGAAATGATAACCGTCATAATGCCGCTTCAGCAACAAGCGCACCTCCACGGGGCTCACCCCCATCTCGTCCGCCATAGCATCCATCTCGTCATGAAATGTCCCCTCCAGTTCCGCCTCCGTGATACCGCAGACCGCCTCGTAGGCCGCACTCATACTGATATCCTCCGGCTGGTTGAAACCACTGAACACACTCACCTGCGAAAACTTCGTCACACCCGTGAGCAGCACGAAGCGCAAGTCTTGGTCTGCAGCCTTGAAGGCAGAGTAGAAACCCTTGAGAATATTACGATTGAGTTCCTCAATCCGCAGGTTGTTGCCATTGCCATCCGTCGTCCGATAGTCCGTGTCGAGCACATCCAGCAACGGTTTGTCATACTCATCGATGAGCACCACACACTGCTTTCCTGTACGCTCACGAACAAAAGCCAACAACCTGGCAAAACGCTCCCCCACGCTGAGACGATCGTCCCCCGTCATTCCGTACTGCCTCTCCCAGTCCTCAACACACACATCCAGTTTGTTCTGCAACGTGCTGCCCTGGGTGAAGTCGCTGCCATTGAAGTCAATATGAAAAACAGGATATTGTTCCCACTCCTGCTCCAAATCCTCGATGGCCAGACCTCGAAACAACTCCCGCTCCCCACCGAAATAATACTTCAGCGTAGAGACGAGCAAGCTCTTGCCAAACCGACGAGGACGGCTCAGAAAGTAAATCTTTCCCTCCGTCACCATCTTGTGCAGCAAGGCCGTCTTGTCCACATAGACAAAACCGCCGTCAACAATACTCTTAAAATCCTGTATGCCGATGGGATACTTCATACACAAACCCTTTTTGTTTGCAAAGATAGTGCAAATCGAAGACAATACAAAAAGAATGTGATTCTTTTTGATTGTTGAGATGCAGCCTATCTTATCTAAAGATAGTGCAAATCGAGAGCAGAACATCAAGCTTGCTTGTTCGTTATGCCGAGATGCAGCCTATCTTATACAAAGATAGTGCAAATCGAAGACAATACAAAAAGAATGTGATTCTTTTTTATTGCCCCAAAACCTTGCAAATCCAGATAAAAACTAATAACTTTGCACCGTGTAAATACTAATAACACCGCACTGGGTATTTACTAATAACCCTGCACTAGGTATTTACTAATAGACACCCATCATGTACATACTAATGGGCAGATTAAAGTTGAAAGAATGGCAAGTATTCAAGAAAAGTTAGCAAATTCACTGAGCGTACTCAAGAAATATCAGGACGAGAACAACAGTGACATCATTCAGGGCATGAAGACCTTGGGCGAGACACATACAAAGCGTCTTATAGATAATGGTTACTTAGAACAAGTAATCAAAGGATGGTATATGCCTACCATGCCAGGGATGGAAGGAGACACAACCGTGTGGTATGCTTCCTATTGGAAATTCATTGTAGCATATTCCAACAACCGTTTCGGAGACAACTGGTGTCTTACTCCAGAAGAATCACTTGATTTCTATGCCGGAGAGACAGTAGCCCCTACTCAATTGATAATCCGTTCATCAAAGGCAAGCAACAATATTGTAAGTTTGAAGCATGGTGACTCGATGCTGGACATCACAGCAACAATGCCAGCACATATTGTAGTTGAGCAAAGATATGGATTAAGGCTCTACCCTTTGGCAGAAGCTTTGGTTTTCTGTACACCAACATATTTCAGCAGAAACTCAGTCAATGCCCGGACCTGTTTGTCTCTGGTTGGCGGAGCTGATGAAATCCTCAAAGTGGTGGCCGACGAAGGAAACTCTTCCAGAGCCTCAAGACTTGTTGGTGCTTTCAGAAACATCGGGCGAACTGACGTTGCAGAAACTATTCTACAATTCATGACGAGACTTGGCCACGAGTTACGCCCAGAGGATCCATTTGAAGACACGACGCCCAGCCTATCAGGAACAAGTAGGAACACTTCACCCCATGCCATCAGGATCAGGCTGATGTGGCAGAAGATGAGAAAGCAAATACTCGACCTTCCACTCATTGCCCCCACACAAAGCCAAACCACAGAGGCAATACTAAGCAACATGGATGACAACTATATACGCGACAGTTACCATTCGTTATCCATTGAAGGCTATCGGGTTACAGAAGGACTTATCGAACGCGTTCGCTCTGGCGAGTGGAATCCGGAAGACGACAAGATTGATGCAGATCGCAAGAACGCTTTAGCAGCACGAGGCTATTACCAGGCATTCCAACAGGTCAAAGAGAGTGTCAAGGCAATCCTTCAAGGAGCCAATGCCGGCAATATCGTCAGCAGAGACTTTGACAAATGGCACTTTGAAATGTTCCAGCCTTGCATTACTGCCGGCATTATCAAACCCTCAGACCTTGTAGGCTATCGATCCCATCAAGTGCATATTCGAGGTTCCAAGCACACGCCTCTTCCACCAGAAGCCCTCAGAGACGCCATGTCTGCGCTCGCCGAACTCATGGAATCAGAGGAAGACGCGATCGTCAGAGCCGTATTAGGCCATTTTTTCTTCGTGTATATCCATCCTTACATGGACGGAAACGGTCGCACAGCCAGATTTATCATGAACGCGATGCTCGTCACAAGTGGTCACCCGTGGAGGATTATCACAGTTGAAGAAAGACAGTCATACATGGCAGCACTTGAAAAAGCAAGCATTCATGGCGATATCACCGACTTTGCACAAACCATCTGCCCATAGCAAACGCTATCATTCCAGCCGCCAAATTTTGGTATCAGACCGTATTTTGCCACCAAAGATTTTGGTATTAGGCAGTATTTGGGCAAAATAAATTTTGGTATTAGGCTTTTTTCATGTAATTTTGCGGGCAAAAAGGGAATTATGGCAGAAGTATTATTCAAGCGTAAAATCTATTCCAAACTAAAGGAATGGAAAGAGACCTCTAAAGGCAAAACAGCATTGCTTATAGAGGGAGCGAGACGTATAGGAAAGTCTACTATTGTGGAAGAATTCGCTAAAAAAGAATATCGCTCATACATTTTGATAGACTTTAATGAAGCCTCGAAAGGAGTAAAGGGACTGTTCGATGATTTGATGGACATGGATTATATTTTTCTGTACTTGCAGAATATTTATAAGACCACATTGTATGAAAGAGAATCTGTGATTATCTTTGATGAAGTGCAGCAATGTCCAAAGGCTCGCCAGGCAATCAAATATCTAATCAAAGATGGTAGATATGATTATATTGAAACAGGATCCCTTATTAGTATCCGTAAGAACACCAAGGATATCAGCATACCCAGCGAAGAATATCGACTTGAAATGTTCCCATTGGATTATGAAGAATTCAGATGGGCAATGAATGATGATACAACTATGCCTCTGATGCGAAAGTTCTTTGAAAGAAAGATGTCATTAGGCGATAGCTTAAATCGTCAAAAGATGCGCGAATTGAGGTTGTATATGTTGATTGGAGGAATGCCACAGGCAATCAATGCCTATTTAGACACAAACAATTTGCAACATGTTGATATGGTGAAGCGACAGATTATACAACTATATGCAGACGATTTCAGGAAGATAGACCCTACAGGGAAAATTTCAAAGTTGTTTATGGCTATACCGTCACAGTTGAGTCGTAATCTGTTGCGCTACCAACCAACACCTGTAGTTGGGAAAATGGGAGCTGACAAAATCGACGAGATGATTCTTTGCTTGGAAGACAGTAAGACTGTAAACGTGGCTTATCATGCGGATGATCCCAATGTTGGCATGTCATTGACAGCTGATTATGGAAAATACAAGTTATATATAAGTGATACAGGTTTGTTTGTGACATTAGCATTTTGGGATAAGGATTTTACGGAAAATATCATATACCAGAAACTGCTAAATGATAAATTGTCTGCCAACCTGGGATATGTATATGAAAATTTGATTGCGCAAATGCTTCGTGCTTCAGGCAACAAACTGTTTTACTATACTTTTCCTAAAGATGATACCCATTCTTATGAAGTTGACTTTCTCTTGTCAAGAGGCAACAAACTTTGCCCTATTGAAGTAAAATCGTCTGGATATAAGACTCATGCATCGTTAGATGCTTTCTGTCTTAAATATTCAGACAGAATAAGTCAGCCATATCTACTTTATACGAAGGATTTTCATAAAGACGAGAATGTGTTGCTACTGCCAATATATATGACTCCACTGCTATAAAGTTCACCATCACAGTCATTATCGAGGCGACATTTTCATACTACATTCTCCGCAAATTGAAAATCTTGGGAATTTTGGATTGAAAATCTTGGGAATTTTAGACTGAAAATCTTGGGAATTTTGAATTGAAAATCTTGGGAATTTTGTAACTTTGCAGAAGCAAAACGTAAATAGGCTTTTTATGTATTTTCCGAGTGTGTCCACAGTTTAAGAGTCCCAATGGTTTTTATTCTGTTTATTGCCGTATCTGTTTTCCGAGTGGCACATCGTGCCACAGCATTGCATTCAGATAAAGCAGTCGAGAACTCGTTTTCGTAAGGCTTTGTATGGATGAAAAGCAAGTCGAAGACTCGGAAAACAGATACGGGGTTTATCTCGGTTTTGGTCTAAATTCCACCCTGCACCAGGTTTTGTATAAGACCACCCAGTAGCAGGTTTTTGTCAACCAACACCCACAGCCCACTAAAAGGGCAAAGTCCCTCTCGGCACCCCATAATCCCTACAACACTCCGTTTCCTCTATCTCTTTCCACGCCTCATGGATATACCGATTCACCTCTTCCGGCAACCGCCCCTCCTTCGCCAGTTTCTCAAACGCCTCTACTAAGTCCTCGATGGCATACTCCGGACTATACATGTCGTCAAAATACTCCCAGTGCCTATCCATCACAAAGTGTCTACACATGGATTTCGTCAGTTGCAGGAACATCAATGCTGCCGTCTGGTATTCTCCAACGGCAAGCAACGTCTCAATATTCTTGTTCTCTTCCAACATCAGCTGCCAGATGCTATAACAATCCCAATCCACATTTCTTTTGTTGAAGATACGCTGTTCATAGTCCTTGTTCAGTGGTATCAGTGACTTGGCCTCTTTCTCTGCCTCCAGCATCTGTCGCTCTTTCTCCCGTCGTCTCCGTTCAGCTTCTCTTGCAGCGTGTTCTTCTTCGTCATTCATCTCTCGCTCGATCTTCAATGGCTCTCCCGTGAATTTCTTGCTTGGTGCCAACATCTGTATATTGTTCTGCACTCGTTTGAAGCCATCAAACCGTGACAGATGCGTAAAGATATATGTGAAGACCTCTTCTCGCTTCTCTTCGTTGTTCCATGCTGCCACACTATCTACCAATGCAGCAAAGCTCGCATAGATCAGTTTGCCGATACGTAGCTTGTAATCATTCAGATAGTCTCTAATGTCCTCCCTATATATCAGCAATGCCAGGTGCTCACACAGCCCCATGGCAATGGCATACGCAGCGTCAGGCCTCCCTTTCGCCAACACAGCCGGTATCGACTTCTTCTCCCAGCGCTCCAGCAGCCGCAGCATATACAAGAAATCCTCCTTGTTCTCAGGCCGAAACTCCACCTCCTGCTTGAAGTACTCAGCGTAAGCCTCCTCCAGATCCACCGTCAAGCCCTTCGGGATATAATCTATCTTCGGGCGCGCCATACAGCTTCTACGTCTGCGCACCTCGGCAGCTTCATCCAGTCTTTTCTGATGGGCAATACGTTCTTCTTTGTCTCTACGAACCTCCTCCAGCTCTTCTTGAAACTCTGCTGTCTGCATGGTCTCCGCACATAGCAACTTGTCTATCTGCTTTGACAGGTATTGACTCCATGCCTGATAATTACTTTCATCCACGCAATCAGGGCAGGGAATACCACTCATGCTCCATGTATTTTCTGACAGGTAGAAAATTATGCTATATCTTTTCTTTTTGCTCATATTCTAAATACTTCTCCACCAAACAGTCGTACCCAAACACAAACGTGTCTCCCTTTGCATCCCCATACAGAAAATCCTCGAAACTGGTAAATGAAGACTGAAACATCTGCCCATACAGCATATCGTAAAAAATAAAGTTCCCCACCGCAGTATCGCTCTGCGCTAATGCCGCCACTCGGAAGGGGTTGAAAGTTTATTTACTATTACTTATTCTGAAAGAATAATCATGACTTATTCTATAATAGTCAAAGCCAAACTGTTCTATTTGTGGACAACTTATCTGTGCTCCATTTTCGCCAGCCTCCTCCGCTTCCATCAGACGATTTCTGTTGAAAGCATTAACAGCATTGTTCTCTGTTCGTTTTATGAGGTATGACATTAAACACACCTTTCTTTTCTTGTTGTTTATATACGACGATATTGATGGCACCTCAGTTAAGGTTTCCAAGCTCTGATAGAGTTGAAGCTCAACCTTTTGATATTTTCCTTTTGGAAAAACAACAGTTCTTGTTCCATCTTTTTGGGTCTTTTCAATAGGACGAGATAGATTTTCTATTCCGCCTATAGAGCTTGTCACCTCGCACAATAGAATAATATTACAAGTGTCAGTATCTGTCAAGATAAAGTCACACCTGCGCTTACCATCAGAGATTTTGGTACCTGTATATCTGCCAATATATGTATCATAATTGACTACACTCAAGTTAAATGGATTCCCACAAAAAGACGCGTAACCCTCTTTGTAACCAACAACAAATTGTGTATTGTCCTCTGTAAGGTCAAATTCACTCAAACTTGTTGTGTTTTCATCACATATACATCTTCTTCCTACGCCATAAAACGCAGGAAGGTCATTTTCCAAGAGACTCTTCATTTTGCAATTGCTTTAATTCTTGGTATTTATCATATATGTTATTGATATCCTCTGAGAGTCTATCCGTGTTGACGTAGTGAATGTTTTTAACTTTCAAGTCAGCTACTCCTCCCGACAGAATCTGGTATACCGAAAGGTCATCATAGCCTACATGTGCACCGTCAATATCCGTCTTGCAGTCGTGAGCCTTCATCAACAGATTCAGAGAATTAATTATATATGGACTATGTGTAGCAAGTACCAATCCTATTTCACGGCTGTCGACCTTTGAATAAAACGCCAATCGTATTATTTCGTTCAACATCTGAATCTGAGATGTTGGGTCAAGACTCAATTCCGGATCCTCTATATGTATGTGTACATATTTTGGCATATCTGTAAGTTCCATTTCTGGGCGATACTGAGTGGTAAGGTTCTTTTCAAACAACAAGTCAATGATACTACGTTTTTGAGCCAACTTAAAGTCAAAAGCCTGGGCATAATAGTTCATCATGGCTATTAAAGGCGCAGTTGTCTGTATACCTGAAGACGCATGGCGAAGTTCAAACGAAGAGTAATTGCTACCCTTAGGCTTAAGTATAAACTTCTTTTGGTTGTTGCCTCCGCGTTCAACATTCATATCCAAACCGATATAGTTAAGATCAAAATGCTTTATTGCGTCAGTTGCATTGTCAAATTCGGTAAATGTTTCATTAAAGAAGAATCCCAAATAAGCGTTTTTAGCCAATGTGCCTTGACTTGATAGTGGAGCAATTGCACTTCTTGATTCTGCTACCCACACTTCTTTGAAGAAGCATAAGTCCTCGTTGGGTATTATAGCATTGTAAGACAGCTTGCCACCTGAATAACTTACAGAATACGAATTCCCGTTTATAGTAACAACATAATGAATGTATGTATCTGCAGTAACCAGTACACTCATATTATCACGCAGCAAATCCCTGAATCTAAAGTTTATAACATTCTCTTCTATATGCGAGTTATGGAAATAAGCTCTGATAGAAAGGCGTTTGAATATGTAGCGCATTAACACAAGAGCCTTCATAAGTGTACTCTTGCCACTTGCTGAATTTCCGACAAACACCGTTAGCGGTTTTATATCGATAACGCCAGTATCTTCAAGAGGCCCTAAGTTCTTTATATGTATTGTTTCGTGAATCATAACCTTAATTATTTAGCAGTAAACTTTAAAATACAAAGATAAACTTATTTCTTGAACTTTGCAAGAATGCAACCTCAAAAAAGCTATGATGATAGTAATAATATGGAGAAATAGAGTAAGCCGGTCCAATCCTTCAGGTTGTCCATAATGTCGGCCTTGCCACGCCCACACTTGTTGTGGGTGTTAACGAGGAAGACGGGGATTCCTGTTGTCACCGAGCGATACAGAATCAGATAATGTCCCACCATACAAGGGTTCTATCATTCCACAGGCAGCCTGGTGCCAGTCATCCATCGTGGCCGCAGCCATCGGGAAGCCATCCTGCGCCATCTTCTTTATCTGACGGTTGAACGGCTGATGAAGAACGTACTTCGCGTTTTCCATCTTGGCAACCAGCTCTGCCGTGGCATGGCTCTTCCAAAAGAGGCCCTCATAACAGTCAGCTTGTACTGTCGGTCCACTCGGATCATCCGTCAGCTTATATGAAGTTTCTGTTCGTTAGGTCAGATGTTTGCCGCTGACTTCCTTCAGATTTCATCTTGCGATGAACACCCTTGCCTTTGGCTATGTAATTCCCGCTATTAGGGCTTACTCGGGACTTGCACCCGTTAGACAATGCTCATGCCGAGCGTACATTAAAGGATTTCTCTTTGCCGTACGACATAGAGAAATCCTAATGACCGATTTGGGTTGAATGAATCAATTATAAAAATTTGGGAAAACGCCTTATTTATCAAGATACTCCACCACACAGTCAAACAAATCAGCATCCAAATCCATCTCATTTGAGAAGTAAAGTTGAAACTTAATTTTTGTACGGATAAGTGAGTTATTAACAGAATATAGATACTCTTTCAAAGCAATGAGTTCATTTACCATCCACTCATGCTTTAGCATCATCCAACGACATAACAAAGTACAACGTTCTCTCTTGCAAGAAACGTTTCTTTTGTTAACAATGTCAATATCAATGTGGTCGTCTTTTAACGAACAAAGACATCCTTCGCACGATTTCTGCTTCTCTCTCGACGTGAGATACTTAACATTGAGATACAACTTAACTATTAAAGTTTCTGTAATAGGACAACTGTCAAGTCTACTATTGTTATCATCCGAGGTTTCATAATCTGCGTCAAAAACAAGTTTATCTGTCACGAGATGCGAAATCCAGTGGAACTGTGAGGTTAACGACAAATTGTTTAAGTTCTGTCTCAACAAATGATAGTTGACACGATCGTTTGCCACATCAAACAAATCTGCAAGACGAATCAATATCATAAGATACTTCAAACTGACAATATCGTTCTTTGCCCTTGATTTCAGACCATATACGTCAATTACATCCCAACCATGACTTGCAGATACTTTAGCAACAAACGACAACAACGTTGGTTCCAGATATTTTAGTAAGGTATCAGATTTTGCCAAAACAAAGTCAGCGCTGTCTGACGGATGCATACTCCTTACCCTGTTTTCAAAATAGCCATATACTGCATCAAAGATGCTTATCAAAAATTTCCAAGAATCTTTTAAACGGGCATTCTTATAATCCTTTTCATCTACCTTCTTGAACTTCTCCACCTCATCCTGCATCTTCTGCATTTGCTCAGATATCAATGCCATTATTTCTGAATTTGAAGGACTGACCATATACATATCAGGATGTATCACCATACTAATGTCATGCAGATAGCATGATAAAAAGAGAATGTAATAGTCTATAGGCTTAAGCACAAAATAGTCTATTGTCTTAACTATATGTACAGATTGGTTGATAAGAGTCACCGCATGTTCTTCATTATGTAAGGTATATGAGTTCAAGAATTTTGAACCATTATACCACAATCCTTTAGTAATACGGTGAGTCTGCACCAAACCATCAACCCATTCAGGATCACGAACAGTGCTAACGAACGTGCCTATCACACTCAACAGAGCCATGTCTATACCCATTTGATTAGACACATCCCTACCATTAAGACTCTTGACAAATATCCGAAAATTATTCAAGTTGAACTGCCTGTTTCGCAAGCGTATTAGAATTCGCAATTCTGTATAGTGCAACTTCTTAGAGTTCGATTTTATAAAAGAACAGGCATCGGAACATAAAACGTGAATAGACTCAGAATAATAGGCATTCAGAATGCGACGCTGATATTCGGATGAGTTATTGAGTATGAATATCATATAGTTATCATCCCATAACCCTTTCTTTAGAACCTTATCAAATTCATATACAAGAAAATGAGAGAAATCATTGAATTGTCTTATTTGATGAAGTCCTTCTATACCTTTATACTCCTCCTTAACCCAACGTTTCAAAGAAAGATATGGGTCGGTTGAACAACTTTTCATTATAATGGAGTTCATTACGTCCTTCTGATAGTATAGAAATTCTGACCTTCTCTGATTTCTATCTTTTTTGCATTTTTTAAAAATTCTCTCTTCTATACACTTTACATTACCAGCTAATTCTTTTGCTATTGCCAGAGAAAAGTTTTCTATCAATAACCGATATTCAGATTGAAAGATTTCTTCTTCATTTGTTTCGAAAAAAGAGACCAAATCAATACCAGTTTTTGATTTAACAGAGAATCTTTTATCAAAATCACGGAGTAATGTTTCTGTGGAAGTCTCCTCTGCTTTCATATTTAACATTCTGACACGATAAAGATAGAATTTCTTGAATCGTTTCAACATCTTCAATCGAGAAGCGTCCTTCTCCTTTATCTCATCTGTGCCATCTTGCATTTCTTTGAGTTTTCTTATCTCTTTATCAACAACCTCGCTAATTGCCTTGCATTTTTTGTAGGATATAGTCTCGTCAATCTCATCCAAATTCCAAAACAAATTGGAAGCCATAGAAGTCTCTCTTGCAAGATTCTCAAAACCTCCTAAATGATTGTCTGCATTGTCTATATGGCAAAAAGAGCTTTTCCCTTCTTCATGAAAACGTATTGTATATTCTATCTGTGATTGGAAATCAATGTATTTTTGTGTCAAAAAGTCTGACAATTCTTTCGGAGCAGTACATTTTCCTTACAGAATTTTTCCATTTCATTATTCAAAGCACTTATCTTACTCTTAAAAGAATCACTTTCAAGTGAGGACTGGATGTAGATGACAGAATCGTCAACATAGAAATAAGCATCGCCTTTGAAGAAATCGTCTTTCATCAAACGTTTCTGCACCTCTATCATGCAGAGGTTACCAAAGAAGTATGACTGTGGCAGACCTTGCGGTATTCCACAATTCATATATTCCCCTTCCTTTACTTGATTGACGCTTTCTTTGTTATAGTATTCTGTCAACCATGGCTCTATATTGTTTTTGCTAACCTTAAAGTATAGCAACTTTGCAACTGCCATCTTTAAAGTTTCTTCATCTTCCTTTTTAAAAGTAGAGTCAAGTTTGCCTACAATATACGAATACAGGAATTGTGGCGACACAGATGGAAAGAAGTTCTTTATGTCGAGGCTTACCTCAGTCAAGAAACGATGATTCTTCTGATAGGTCCGGCAATGGTCTATCACATTCTGAGTGTACTCCTTATATTGTGTCTGCCAACGCTTGAACAGGTATTGAACGTCAGTACTTGGCAAGTTGCCATAGAAATTATGAGGTATAAGTTTTGAAAGATCCGAAAGATTGCGCTTTTCCTTGTCGTCATACATCAGGCAAATCAATATGCTTACCATGCTAATCATGTCAATCAAACGGGCTGTATGCATAGGACGGAATTTCAATCCATTGTCTTTGTCATAACTCTTCAACTTAAAATATACAGATACTTCAAACAATTCATCTTTGGATGATAATATCTCTGTAAGCCTTTTATTACACAGACAGATGACATCTTGTATCAATTTGTGATTGAATTTATCGCCCAAAGCATAGTATAGCTCCAAATCATTATTGGCAATGATTCTGCCTTCCAAACTGCATACGTTTTCATTCGTGTTGAGCAATCCTTTCTCAAACACATACGATTCCATACAATATATGGCACTAAATATATTGCTCCTTGAGAGTATTTGTTCCTTCAAACTCATATTGCCATTATTTATTGTTTTCATCTGCTTGCACGTTGTTATTTCTATTCCAATTAGTCAAATGGCTTAGAAAAGAATCCGTATTATCTGGTTTATCCAAACAAATCTTTATTGTCATCTGAATTGCATCACCAATCTTAGCAGATATATGATAACTTTTGTCTACATTAAAGAGATAATTTATATTCTCCCACTTGATTTCTATATGTGGCAAACAAGTTGCCTCAGCAAATGAAAGAACAAATATGTCTGCAAAAACAAATTCATTGGCGATAAATTCTGAGCGGTGCCTATACAATACATTAACCTTGTCAATCATGTCAATGATAAACTTGCAAGCACGATTCAGTTTTTTAGCATATTCATCCCATTGCTTACGCAAATAACTCCATGAATAATCAAACTGAGAACGTGAAGAAACAAAAAAGGTATAAGAAAACAACGAGTTGTCATTATTGAGCATATTCTCTATTACTGTTTTCTCCTCATAATCTTTTCCGCTTTCTACTTCTCGCGCTACTGAAATAATATAGCAAAATACCTTCAAATAATGTTGTACATCTCGAAGAATAAAATCTTCCGAATCTCTTTCTTTCACATATTGCGCAACAATATCTTTATAAAGTCTATCTACAGAATACTTCATTGCTCATGATTTTGATTAGTCCGCAAAATATATCTTGTAATACTCACTGTAGTCTTTTATTCCTTCAGGAAGTTTTTCTTCTGTCAAGAAAGAATTCCTGTTAATAAAGAAACATTGCAGTTTAACAAAAGCCTTATCTCCAGCTTCATCACTGTCGGGGACCATATGCAATTTATAGTCAGAAAGTAGCGACAAATCAAGCTGCGGAAGAATAGTCGCACTTGGAATTGCGACTGCTTTTTTCCCTGAACTAAGCAATGCCAAACAATCTGTTATTCCCTCGCTTATAAACAATTCCTCGTTTTTTCTAAGGGTGTTTAATATAGGCAAATTGAACAAGCGTGTTTTTTGTGAAGATACAAATTGAAAGCGTGGTGCTTCTTTATTTGTTCCTAAATAGCGAGATTGTAAACCTATCAATTCTTTTTTTTGGTTATAGTATGGAAACAGAAGGCATGGGGTGAAAAAACGAAAATACAACTTATCATTTACATTGGAGACAAGTCCACTGTCTTTAAGAATTTGGTCGTCGAATTTTGCCTTTAGCTTATTAACAATATCATAGCCATTATCTATTGAGACGATTTTCAAATCATTAATAACTTCTGGAGATAGTTTTCTTTCGTCAAACAAGAAATGACGAGCCGTATCTGTCAGCTCTCCAGTTTCTATCAAAAACAGCGCAACTTCTTTTACAAAAGGCTTCTCTTCATCTTTATGAAATTGTTTCAGCTGTATTTTCTTTTTTCGAGGTTTATATACTGGAATATTACTGTCTATTTCAATATTATATTCTTTGCATAACCACGAACATGCCTCAACAAAGCCACAATCCTCAGATTCTTTTACCAAATCAATTGCATTTCCACCTTTATTACAGACAAAGCAATACCAACTATTTCTGTTTGCACCTAAAAAAGCAAGACTTGGATGATGATCCTCATGCATAAAGCATAATGCCCGATGCCGCTTTACTGAAATATTAAGTTTCTGGGCAACATCTTCACATGAAAGAGCTTTCAAACGTGCCAATACATTTTCTGAAAAGTAAGCCATAATTGTATAAGATAAACAGTATTAATACAGATGCTTTTTACAGCTACCCATACAGGATACATTGTTCATAAACCACTCATAACCAAGGAATTGATCTACACTGTAATAAAACAGTCCCGTTGGGGCGCAGCGGTTGCAAGTAAGGTAATTAGTATGTTTATCCTCCATACAGATCCTCCATAAATCATACTATAAACTCTATCTCATTTGAAAGTTTACGTACACCTTCGCATTTGAGATTGGGCGTATTTATGCGAATGTCACAATCAATAACGAATATATTGCCTTGGGGCGACTTGATAAGATTCTCATCATGCATGTCACTAAGGTAAATACTCGGTGTGGCATAAGTCCAATTGCGAGGATTTATAAGTTTAAAACCAAGCGACTCTACATAATCACGTATCTCGTCATCAGAAAGTGCCGTACCATGTATAAACGGCTGTTGCACTATAATTTGAAAATCACCGTCAATAGTTCTACCAAAACCTAACACAGTTAGTCGCGTTTCTGGAAACAACGTATTATGAAGGGTTATCCGATCAAGTGCCAACACTGGAAGAATGTAATAATCAAGACCTATTCGTTTGATAATTGTATTCCCATTGTCATACACATGCGCTTCTCCACCTTCGGCAAGTTGTTCACCGAATGTTTGTTCAAAATCCTTGTCAACATCATCAACCCAACAGCCTATAGTTTTAGCCCATTGTTCTATAACTGCTGCTTGCGCCTCTGCTCGTTGACAATCTCTTTTGAAGCTGCCTTCTGGCGCAGTGAGTTGATTTGTTGGAGTTTCTGCTCCCGCGAGTATGGATGCAACAACATGGAAGCTACCTCCCGTTGCGCAGCCATGCTGTTCGCTTGGTGAGTAGCGTTTAAATATTAATTGCTTGTTGAAAAACTATTCTGCATTTCTGTTTATAGGGGTTATACGTTTAATACGGAGTCTCGACTCAGGGTCGAGAGACGTTGAGGGTATGGTTGGCAGTCAAACTGCCAAAGGTTTTCACATTAATCGCCGTTAATCGGACGTTAATCTGTCGTTAATACTTTTCCGTCATTCGGACAGTAATACAACATTGTTCCCCATCGCAGTATCGCTCTGCGCTATGCCGCCACTCGAATGGGGATATGGTTCCTATTGGTACTGGGAAGAGATGCTACATCAAACATTTGATTTCTTCCTCGGTCATGCCCGTCGCTTTCATGATACTATCAATGGGTGTACCAATTGACAAGAGGTTCTTAGCTACTTCTGCAAGAGTTTCGGAACGGCCCTTTGCTATGCCTTCTGCAAAACCTTCAGCACGGCCTTCAACTAGGCCTTCAGCTTTTGCTGTATCCAATGAGTTCTTAATATCGCGATAGGCTTTGAGACTATCCTCATATTCGCGGAGCTCGACTTTGGAGAAATGGGCTATCTCGGCTTCGGAGAACAGGCGGTTGAATATCTCATTGCGCAAATAGTCTGGCTGGCTATCAAGGCGGGAGAGGTTGCGAAGGACATAGAGCCATTTGTCATAGTTGGTCTCAAGCTCCTCTAAACTTTTGTTGAATTTCGAAATTTCAACGTACTTGAAAGTCAATTTATCATTGAACACACGATGAGTTTGCTTGTCAAGTAGGCCGATGTCGTGGTTGATGCTTTCAGTAGAGAAGGCTGGATCGCTCATCTCATAGTTGAGCAGGGCCACCACATAGACGTGTTTGAGCTGATAGTTCCAAACGTCACCCTTCTCGGCTTGCTCGCGGATTGGGAAGGTTGCGTAGTAGAGAGAACGGTCTTTAAAAAAAGTTTGATAGGCATTCTGCATCTCGACGATAAACTTCTCGCCTTGCTCGTTCTCACAATAGACGTCGAAAATGGCCTTGCGGTCGGAACTGATATCCCCGACGTGTTCGCTGTTGAGAAACGTCACGTCCTTTACGACCTGCTCGCCATCAAAGAGGGAGTTGAGAAAGTCGATGAGCAAGTCCTTGTTGGGAACAGTGCCGAAGACGCGCTTGAAACCGAAATCGGTCAGCAAACTGATATATCGTTCTTCTGAATTTCGCATAACTTTGATTTTTTACAAAGGTATGGGATTTTTATGACAACGGCAAATTTTGAAGTGAAAATCCGTAGAAAACGTGTTGGAAGACATGGAAGGGTGGAACCATGCGGGACACAAAACGGCTTGCCGAAGGGTAAACAACACGAGAAGAACTCCACAGGAATTTTCATGCGTTATGCCGCATTTTGTGAACGGTTATGAACGGATTATGAATGGATTGTAAACGGATTGTAAACGGTTATGAATGGATTTGCATTCGGTTGCGCCATTTCGTAATTTTGCAGACGTTATCAGCAACGCAGCTGACAAAGAGAATCATTATCAACTTCAAAAACTTTCAAGGCAATGAAACAAAATCGCAGTCCCACCAAGTCCGCAGAACGGCGGCTAAACAATTCGATTACGTATCGGTCTCGTATCGTTTCCGTATCGATCTCGTATCAATCCCGTATCGTTCTCGTATCGTCCTCCTATCGTTCTCCTATCGTTCTCGCTTCCGGAAGCGGAAACAATACGGAAA
>ENA-OPEJ01000125-OPEJ01000125.1-human-gut-metagenome-genome-assembly--contig:-NODE-125-length-31286-cov-3.482085_pt1 | contig 31286 bp, 35 predicted proteins | sample MGYA00241635_ERZ501533 | MGnify/ENA primary metagenome ERZ501533 (study PRJEB25962, sample SAMEA2042378) | human gut metagenome | biome: human gut; feature: human-associated habitat; material: faeces...
TAGAGCATCGGTCTCCAAAACCGAGTGTCGGGAGTTCGAGCCTCTCTTCCCGTGCCGAGATAAAAAGCTGTAACTGAATAAGTTGCAGCTTTTGTCCGTTTATAGGTCGGACAAATTTCGGACAACCAATTTTCATGATGTCAAACCGTACTGCGTTTTCGAATTCGAAAAACGTAGAAAAAAATGTGTTCATCACTTAGAAAAAACGCATCGATTCAGAGTGTAATTTCGTACACAGAACCCAAGTTACATACTGGTAAAACATGGTATATTGACTTCACGGCATACGATCCGCTGGAACAGAAAATGAAGCGGAAAAAGTATATGCTGGATGGAATACCCAAGCTGACCGACCGTCGCCGCCGGGCAAATGAAATCATCACCAATCTTAATGTAAAGCTTCGTTCCGGATGGAATCCCTGGGCTAATGTAGAGAACTCCAGGCAATACACCCCGTATATAGATATTATCCAAAGGTATCATATATATCTGGGCAAACTGTATGCAGCTGGCACCATTAAGGAGAATACCCTGAAGGATTATGAGAAGCGCCTGCGGGTATTTGAGGAGTATACAGCCAAACATATTCCGGCCATCGTGTATGCGTATCAGATTGACCAGTCTTTCATCTCTGACTTCTTGGACTACGTGCTGCTTGACCGGGATTCATCGGCCAGAACCCGGAATAACTACCGTACCTGGTTGTCTTCACTCTGTAACTGGATGATGGAAAAGCAATACCTTACTCATAATCCGGTTGAGAAGATTCGACAGCTGGCAGAAGAAGAGAAGAAACGTTCTGCCCTGACGGTTCCGGATATTCAGAAGCTCAGGAAGTATCTCCAGAAAGAGAATCCGCATTTCCTGTTCTTGTGTCAGTTTGCTTATTACACCTTTATCCGTCCGGATGAAATCTCCAATATCCGATTGGCTGACATCAACCTGAAGGAACAGAAAGTATTTATCGGCTCCAGTATCAGCAAGAACCGGAAGGATGGCATGGTCGGACTGAATGATGCACTGATTAAGTCAATGCTTGACCTGGGCGTCTTTAATTCTCCCAATGATTATTATCTGTTTGGTAAGGGCTTCAAGCCCTCACGTGAGAAGGTGACCACCCGTGTGTACAGGAACTACTTCAATAAGGTCAGAGCAAAGCTGAAGTTTCCGGACAGCTACCAGTTCTACTCTCTGAAGGATACCGGTATCCGTGATTTGGCTAATGCTGAAGGAATCGTCATAGCCCGTGATCAAGCGCGTCATGCGGATATTTCTACAACCAACAAGTACCTGAAAGGGGCGGATATGACGGTGCATGAGGAGACTAAACATTTTGAGGGGAACTTTTAAAAATAGAGATGTCGTGCTTCCCAGCAGGACACCCCGTATTAAGTTTAAACAGAATATTACTCTATTAGATAGAAAGTTCCTTCAACTACATCATTTAGTCCATTCATTTCGACTATGTAATGTAACTCTTTACAAAAGTATCGTTTATTTCGGATTAAGAAAATAGATTTGGGGTCATATATTTGTTTTGTAAGAAAGCAGAACTGGTATTCAGTTCGGGTATCTATCTTTAAATTATTTTTATAGAATGTTTCGTATAATCCTTGGTTTCCAGAAAGCTGTAAGGTAAGTTCTTCATCTTGGAATTTTAGCAAGTAATTGAAATTATCAGTATTGATATAGTAATATGTATCTGTTGCAGACATAGGCAGTTTATAGTCCTTGTATTGTGCGGTTGGTTCACCTGCTCCTACAAACAAGCCTTGGTATCCCATATATAGTGCCACATAAATTTTGTCTGGAGCTTCTTCTTCAGGTATCCCTTCTTTTATTAACTCGTTCAGTCCTGTTTCATTTGAAGTTTCGTCTACCGCATTATTGTTGCGGGCATAAGCAGCAGTAAAAGCTCCATTGGTAAAACTTCCGTCTGAAACGCCGGAAACACCAGCATAAATCTCAGCCGGAATTATTTTTAATGATGTTATATCACCGTCTGAATTGTTTTTTACTGCAGAAAAACGATTCACTATCCGCTGTCGGTGGAATCCGTTTATTTCGACTCCAACAAAATCCAAGTTAAAGTCTTTGGTATGGTAAATGTATCGTTTGTCGAACTCAGAATCCAGCATAGGCCATACATCGAGAAATCGGTTATAGGTCTTTGTTGTACAAAGTGATAAAACTTCAGGATTGATGCAGCTGTATTTGTAATCTTCTATGTCAGGAAAATCAAATTCTACATTGTCATAGTCAACAGATAATTCTTCGTCTGCATCATACTTTTTAATGATATCTTCATCTTTTATATCTTCGAGGCATATAGTCTGAGAATTTTCGTAAAAACTATTAATGCTGATAATCTGAACAGTTTTATCTGTCTGATTTACGAGAAAGATACAGTTGAAGAATTTCTCAATCTCATCTAGAAATTCGTCTACACTCCAGTCTGGTAGCATCTTTGCGAACGAGGTGGTTCTGTAGCCATTCACCATAAAGAGCCGGCACCATCTCTTATTTTCTCTTAATGTGTTCTTTTGTAGTTTATAACCCAATATTTTCACTAGCTCTTCTACATAAAAAAGCAAATAAGGCTGTGGTGAGATGTAAGTCCCTTGAATAAAGCTGGCTCCACCAGTTGTGATATTCATCTGATTATCAAAGTATCTTAAATTTCCGCTTGTATCATAACTGGTAAAAATAGGAGTGCAAACAAAATTCATGTCTGGAAAAGCCTGATTTAAGCTGGTGTATGCTGTCTCCAGACTGGCGTCACAGGCACCAAAGTCCAGGTCACGCAATCTTTTATCGCCGCCTGAAAGATAGTTCAGCTCGGAGTTCCCAGCCACAATCTGAATTTTAGCAATGTTGTCTTCTACTGACAATATAATTTCAGTTCCACGTATGATATTTATCGCTCCACAGATTAATATGGCCTGACGATTCTCAGGCCGTTGAGTAATATCAGAGCGGTTTAAAGACTGATATATTCTTCTATTATGAGGATGATTCAAATCAATATCCAAATCATACGTGTAGTCACCATTGCGTGTAAAGAATGGATTCTGCGTATAAAAATCAAGCTCAAATCCATCCTGTAGTGCCACTTCTTTTCCATCAATAAATAATCGTGTCATGACCTGCTGCGTTTCCGTGAAACATTGTTTTTCATTTTTTCTACTAACTGTTGCGCTTCATTCACGCCCATTTTACCAGTCGCTTTTGTATAGGTAAATATCGGCTCGTTTAATCTTTTGAGAAGTTTCTCCATGCATTTCATATTTTGCAGCATGACTGCCGTTGATTCCTGGCTGGATGATTCGGCAGTCTGATAGTAGTTGTTTGTTGTCATCCTATTGGTAGGTGATAATACGGCTGATACGTCTTTTGCAGTCAGGCTGCCGATGGTATTGTTTCGCTGTGCTTGGTCTATCAGGTCAAGAACCGGACGGATAGCTGGATTCTGGACGGCGTAACGGTTGGCCACGAACTCTCCGGCATGGACTATTCCTTTGGGTTCGTCATGTTTTCCGGAGCCGGTGTAGCCACCTTCTTCAAAACCATTTATTACAGCCTTTGCCGTTTGGAAGGCCGCAGTGATTAATGCAATTTCGGCTGCAGCTTTAGCTAGTCCGATGAAACCTAAGGTTGCAATATTTTTCATTTGCGTTTCAGCTATGTATGCAATCATCATTTTTTGAAGGCTGTCCAGGATTATTTCCAAGGTTGCTTTCATGAAGTCACCCAGGGATGTTTCGGAGTCTGTCAGCATTTCTGCGAATGCTTCGCCAAACTGCTGACCTATATTCTGTGCGAATGAAAGCTGCTCTCTTATCTTTCGCTGATTTTCTTCGTAATTCTTACGGGATTTTTCAAGGCTTGCCTGTTGTTTTTTGTCAATAATCTCAGCTTTCTTTTCTTCGGAAATTTCAGAAGAAGAAAGCACTTGGTCGTAATATTCATTCTGAATATCGAGTAGCTGCTGACGGTATTCCTGTTCTGATGAAAGTCCGGCATAATGCTTCTGTGTCACACTTTCAATCTCCAGCTGGTACTGTTTCTCTAGGCGGGTAAAGGCTTCTTCAGATGCTTTGTTGGCATCTTCTTCATCCAGCTTGTTGCATTCTTCTTTGTACTTGATTCGTGCTTCGAGAATCTTCTGTTCAATCTGCTGGCGTTTCTCCGGTTCCAGTCCGGCGATGGCCATCATGTTCTCGAGGTGACGCATCTCCAGGTCTTCCATGAAACGGGTGTATTCCTGCTGTGTCATCTCGTCGCTGGCCAGATAGGTACGTTTCAAATCGGTCAGTTCATCGTAATAACGCTTGTTTTCTGCTGTTACCTGGGGATTTTCTTTGTTTGTTTTAACTGTCTTTTCGTTGGTTGTAATGGTTGTGGTGATATTTGTATTTTTCTCCTCTGGTATGGAGTTGATTATTTTCTTCAGTTCCTTTTGCCGTCTGTCCAGTTCCAGCAAGGACTCAGCTTTTTCTTCTGCCTGATTGTCTAGAGAGTGAAGCAAGGCTTTACGCTGTGATTCGTCTACATCGGTACGGGCTTCGATAATCTTCTTTTGTTCATCATAATACTTGCGGTAAGCTATCACTTCTTTTGATAACTTATCTTCGATGATGGCCAGTTCGGACTCTGCATCCGATTTTAGTTGCTGACGCTGACGGCCATTCAGGGCATCGATATTTTTGTACCTATCCTCAATGCTTTTATACTTCTCCAGCTCATCCTGAGTACGCTGTAATTCTTCGTTGTACTTTCGCTGTGCTTCTGTAGCTGCGTCTGTATTGGGGATGAGCTTAGTGGATATGTATGTTACAAGGGCGGTTAGTCCGGCAAGAACCAGTCCGACCGGATTCAGCTTCAGTACTTTATTAAATCCATTGGTCGATACGGTTGCGACCTTGACTATCAGGTTATACGCTTTGGTGTAGATGGTGGCTGCATTGACCGCAATATTATATGCGGCCAGTGCGGAACCGGATGCTATCAGTACCGCCTTGTATTTGATAAACCAGTCAATCAGGGTAGGGAGGGCTACGATGATTTTTGTCGTCCAGCCGGTAAACAGTGACAACGACGGGTTAAGCCGCTCCATCAGTTCGATACCGGCCTCCTTGATGCTGTTGCGGTACTGTGCCATCTTCGCCTCGTTGGTGTCGGAGTTGATGGCTGCCTGTTCCATGGCGATGTTGGTATCCGTGACAGCTTCGGTGTATTGGCGTACTTTATCCGCATTGTCTATCAGGATAGTGGCGGCAGAATAGGCTTCTTCGCCGAACATGGTTTGGATTTGTGCCGCTGTCAGTGACTTTTTGTTCAGGTTCTCGAGTGCAGTCTGCAAGCCTACTACCTTCGGGTTGGTTTCATCCGGTCCGGTTTGCAGTACCAGGAAGAACTTACGGAGTGCGGTACCGGCCGGTTCTGCCTCCAGTCCTTTTTCTGCCAGCATCTGAATGGTACCCTGCAGCTGCTCGATGCTTACCCCAGCACCGGAGGCGGCTACACCCGCATTCTTGATGGATGCAGCCTGAGCAGAAACATCGGCTGCACCTTCTTTGGAACCGGCGGCCAGCACATTCACATAGCGGGCTGCCTGGTCGGCTGATTCTCCGTACATATTAAGGGATACGGTGGTGGCTGTCACGGCATCCTTCAGGTCGATTTTGGCAGCTGCGGCCAGTCTCATGGCTTCGATAGTGACGGCGTTCAGGGCTTCCTTGTCCTTTAGAAGTTCCGGTTTCTTCGAACCGATGAGCATGTATGCCTGAAGAATTTCGTCGGATGACTGACGGATGCGCAATCCGGATTCATCCATGGTAGTGGACAGTTGCTCGGCCTGTTTTGTAAGCCACTGGATAGATTCATCATCCAGGCCGGTCAAAGCCTTCAGCTCAGCCTGGGAGGATTCCTTGGAGTCGCGGTTGTTGCGAAGGGTATTCAGGGCCATAGACACGCCCGTGATGGTGGCTGCACCCGTCGCCAACAAGCCGCCCCATTTAGCAAAACCGTTATTGAAACGGGACAACCAGCCTTCAGTCTCCTGTACTTCCGTTTTTATCTTTTGAAGCTCAGCTGTTACCAGCTTGGCCTGCTGCTGGTAGTATTTCCACTCTGCAGAACCTCGCTTAATATGCCCGCTGTTCAGTTGTCGGTTGATGGCTGTCAGGGTAGCACGAAGTTCTTTAGGCGTGGCTTTGTCGAGGTTATTCATTACCTCGGTAAGCGCCGTGGTATCTTTCTTCAGCGTCTTAATCTGGGCTTCCGTTTTTCGAAGCTCGGAAGTGACCTGCTTGATTTTAGATGTATCACCGGCCTGGTAAGCATCTGCCAGCTCCTTTTTTAATCCGGACGCAATCGTTTCCAGATTCTTGAGTTCCTGCTTTGCTTCTTCACCGTTTACGCGGACCTCGACGGTTGCTACCTGGTCTATAGCCATATTATTTCTTGTTTAAGATTACACGAATTTTGTACACTGCAAACAGCACAAAGAGAATAATCACTACGATACTGAATACCATGCAGAACTTCTGCCATGGGGTAAGCCTTCTTTCTACTTCTATCGTCTGCACTGATTTTTGAATGATTGTACTGTCTTTTCCTGGAATGAATACCGTATCTGAAGGTACCTTGAAGTCTGCCATCAGGTTACCCATGGAATCAAGTTTGAACCGTAGACGTGCGTTTTCGGACTGTGCCATGTCTAACCAGGAAAGGACGACGCGACCGTTCGAGTCGCATTCCAGCAAGGCTCGGATGGATGCGGAATCAGCCGGACGGAATACCGGTACCAGTTTGTCATGCACGATGATCTGTGTGTGACTGTCTGAAGTAAGGTGCTTCCCGGATTTACATCCGAGAAACACCGAACCACACACAAAGAAGAAAAAAAGTATGATTAAAGCTCTCATAACAATGCCCATCCTTTTTCTACATCTGCCATTACAGCCGGAACTCCATTCTCTACCTGAGAAATGGCAGCTGCAAAGGCACACATGGTCGTTTTGTCCTCCACGTTCGGGACGTAGGTTGTTGGTACCTGCATCTCCTGGCATACGCGTGAAATGTAGCCTGATGTGTTGTTCTCGGTTCTGGGTGCCCATCGGCTGATGAAGTCTGCAATCGTCTGGCATCCGTATTTCCGGCGGTAGTTCTGCAGCAGCTTGATTAATGCCCGGTAACCATGTGCTATGTCTTCGAATTCTTCGAAGGTGTTGTCTTGTTTTTTAGATGCAGGAATCTCTCCCTGCCAGTCTGTCGCATCTGAGTTGCGGATGTTGCCTGGGTTGTTATTGCGCAGGCCTCGTGGTTGTGTTGTCATAAAAACTTGCTTTTATAGTTAATAATCATTGGGCGGTTGTCTTTTACCGCATCCTCTTACGTCACACCTTTTTACAATCAGCTTTTGATTCTCTAACTCCAATGTTGTATTTTTCTCCATGAGCTCACGAATTCGTAGGCGGTCTTCATTCTTTTCCGCATAAAGCTGGTCTATCTTTTTGTCCTGCTCTTGTACTTTAGCTTCTTTTTTTTCATAAAGTTCTTTCCATTCTGCAGCATAACTGGTAATGTTGTCCGTTTCGGCTTTACGAGCAATTGCTTCTTCCTTTTGAGCTGTTGCTTCCTCTTTTCTACGCCGTGCGTCGTGAAACATGAATACTCCTATTAGTGGGAGGAAAATTGAAGAAAGGATACTACTGATTGTATTGACGATATCATTTAAAAACTCCATATAGGTAAATAATCAAAACTACAATTATAGGAAGGAGTATTCCGGCCAAAATGTCCAGCCAGTCCCATTTCCCACCAATGCTTTTTTGAATATATTCTACAGCACACATTGCTACAAATACGCATATTGCACCGGTCAATGCAGCTTGTAGGATAGTCATGGTGGTAAGAAGAAGGACTGAGCCAATCCAGATGATAAAAATAATGATACCTGCTTTGAGGTGTTTTGGGCGGTTACTAATCTTCAGCCACTCAAACAGATTGGATAAATTTGTCATACTTTTGATTGTTTGTTACTCAAAAGTATGAAGTCATGAAGTAGGGTAAAAAGACATAATGAAGTAGAATATGGGTAGAAATAACTAGCTAGTAGCCTTGTTTCTACTTATATTCTACCGCATCTTAAATACACAACATAATACCTTGATCTTATGGAATTGCGCAAGTTCCGGCAGAACTTAGGGCGGATGGGCTCACCGTCAGCTTCCTGAATTCAGATGGGAATACAGAGAAATGGGAGTTCGCTGGAGGTTCCTGGGCGGTTGGTAGTTTTGAGCAGGTTGGGGCTGGAAAACTTTCTGAGGTAGTAGGTACAACAGTATTGAGCAGTAATAATCTGTTATTATATCAAGGTGGAATTTACCTAGGAGGTAATCTGAAAGAAAATCTACCTAACACAGATATTAAAAATAGATGCTATGTACCCTTGTTCAGAACTCAAAAAATTCGATTGGTTGTTCCAAGCGAGTTCAGGGTCCATATGATATATGGTGATAGTGGCTATAATGCAATTGGCAAAATAATATATGATGTTGAAGAAATTAATACAGAGAATCCCTATGGACTTATAACTGTTGCAAGGAAAGATGATGCAGATTTTACACCGGATGATGTTCATATTGAGATTTTAAACGCTGCACTTAGTAGTGAAGTATCTGCAAATGCAAAAACAATTAATCAGACAGTACTGGATGTTGACATTAATACTAGCAATATAGAAAATCTCAGCAAAGAAGTAGGTATGTTGACATGGGATAAACAAGGAACTTCCGTGCGTACAACAGACGGTGAATTTATTGAAGCGGAAAACAGACGAAGGACGCTTTTTAACAAAATAATTGATGCAAATATTATAACTTTCCCTGAGTCTTCCCAATTTTATATTGTCTATTATGACGATTCTAAAAAATGGATTAGTTCAGACGGTTGGAAGAATGAAAATACATATAGTTTATCGGATAATAAGCCGGAAAATGCAGTCTTTTATGTCATTTTTATAAATACAGAAACAACTAATTATCAAGAGATATACATTGATAAGAATGTCAATACGATTATTGATGATTTGCAGTCGAAAGTAGAAAATAATGCAAGTGCTGTTAAATTAATACAAGGAAACATAGGGAATAACGGTAAAACTGCGTATCAAGTTTCATGGGGAAAAAATGCAATTAATTCTTTAGATGGTAGTGATGGAACTACTGCTTCTTATGAAGAAACAAGGAGAAGAACACTTGGGTTCATCCCTATTGACGTAGGGCTTATTGAATTTGCTGAAGAGATAGGTGAAGTTTATCAGATAATGTTCTATGATGAAAGCAATACGTTTATCGAGACATATCCAAGTACTTATAGATTTTCTTCTGAATTATCTGTAAATATATCAGAAATAAAGCCTTCAAATGCAAGTTTTTATAGGATGTGTATAAAATACCCAGATGTAGATACGTCTGATGTTAATTTCTTCTCATTAGAGAAAAGCGGGTTATTCGAAGATGTTGAAAACTTAAAAAACAGGGTTTTACTTTTAGAGTCTTCTTCAAAGAACAAAAATATTTTGATTGTAGATGCTAAAGGTAATGGAGATTATGAAACAATAGAAGATGCACTTAATAATGCAAATGATACCGATGAAAATCATGTTATAATTTATGTCATGCCTGGTGTATATTATCCTGCGCCCAAGATAGGAGAAAATGTGCCATACAAAGAGAATAACAGAAATGTAAGCATTGTAGGTTTAGACAGGAACTCTTGCATTTTGAAAGGAGATGTGGGATATTATTATTATCAGATTATTGTTGATTATGCGCTGATAAGGCTGAATGGAAATATTACGATTGCGAATCTTACATTTGATAATAGAAGCGATAAATATACGGAAACAGCACAGGAAAATGGCTGGGATTTGTCAATGCCGCATTGCAGGGCTTATTGCATACATGCTGACGGCGAAAGACAAGCAGGCTCTATAATGGAGATAAGGAATTGTAGAATGTATAATGACCATTTTACATGTGTCGGATTTGGGACGAGAGTTGACTCTACACTGAAAATAGTAGAATGCGATATAAAATCTGATGTAAATGCAGAAAAGAATAATTTAAGCGGATTTGAAAATTATGGTACATTGTATGGGCATTTAGCAACAAATTCGACGCAACCTAATCAGAATCTGGAAATTGTAAGATGTAGAATAGAGAATACAAATTATGAAACTGCTGTAAATCTTATGGATGCAGCAGGTGAAGGAGCAGAGGGAAATGTTGTCCTTATACAAAATGTATGTGCAACAACAAACAATCAAAATGCATATAAAACTGTAAGTAAATTTATACTTAATAAATTAAGTTTCGGGAATAATATAGAAAAAATGAACAGTTTGTAGTATAACCCTGTAACTTTAAATAAACCCCGCTACCTGTTTTGTCTGGTAGCGGTGTTGTACTATTATATAAACTTACCAAGTTATTCTACAATTCTACCTAAAGCATCAACCCAAACATTATTTCCTTTATGATATATAGGAATACCATTCGTTCCTCCCTCTGTCGTTTTCCTATCCGTGCAAAAATAAGAAAATCCCTTTTCTATTCCACTTGATGAATTGGGCTTTTCATCAAATGTTCCACTATATGATACCTTTCCGGTTACTATTTTTTGATAGCTTATATTATCTACCTCTGAAATTCCTTCCGGCAAAGCATCTATAAGGCTAATACCACCCATCCCAAAATAGTTTGTCCCAATATACTCAAGTTTTGTTTCTACTTTTGTTGCGATTATGTTTATATAGTAATAATCAGAATCTTCATATATTTTAATTTTCCCATCTATAACATTACTTCTTGTGCAGTAATACTTACATATAAAAAAATCATGAGTAGGTGTATTATTTGTTAGAAAAATAATTTCTAAATTTATATACAGCCCGGCTTCCCTTGATACACTTTTTAATTGTATATTATTTTGTCTATAACTACTTTTTTTTATTTTGAAAATCGGATTATTATTTTCTGCAAAATATTTGTTGTCATTATACATTATTTGCATCCGTTCTTCAATATCATCGTCTTGTATTTCTTTATACGCATATTCATTTTTATATGTATCTATCTGCCGATTATGGTCGTCAAATATTCCGTAACCATAATATTGTTTATTGTCAAACTTTTGAATTCTATTTAATCTATTGCACAAATATAATTTTGTATTATCGCCTCTTTTTTTTACAATGTACCAATAATTATCCGGCATGTTGGTAATTGCCTTAGTTATGTATTCTAATTTAGGGAATAGCGTTTGTCCGTTTGTTTCGATTTTAATAAAATATTGATTTGTGTCATTCGACTCATAATAACCATTTTCTGACGTCCCCTTATTTAATGTCAACATCAATTTGCCAGCTGCCGTTGTAAATATATATCCACAAATAACCATAATTAATAAATTTTTGAGTTAATAATTTCTTCTACTTTACCTAAATGTAAAGTGTTTAGATACCACAGACATACTACGCCGATATTAAAATTTACACATATATCCAATAGCCCTTTATAATACATGTTAATCAATGGTGAGTATGTGTCATATTTTGGGCAATCACTAAAATAACTCGCCGGACTTCTTAACGTACAATACGTTTCATTGCATCCGCATTCTGATATTCCATTAACGTTTTTACCGATAGATTTCTGTATTTCATTTATTTTATACAAAAAAGGCGAATGAATATTTGTATTTTCTTCTGTTGTATATTCATCTAGCATTGACATCATAGGATATATATTAAAGTATGGATAATCTATATATTGCCAAACTTCTGATAATATGTCAGTTTGATTAAAAGCAACTCCAACTTTATATCCTAACCCTCTTACATAATTACTTAAATCTATCAATCCAAATAATAAATCTGCGTTTTTTGTAACTGCTGTCCATTCATTATAAACAAAAACAGAATTAAACACATTACCAGTTTCGATAAATTTATCTATTGTCTGTTTGACTAACAAAACATATTTATTCAATCCGTCAATTGAACTTCTATCATACCATTTTCCACCGTCTATATGAAATTTAATTGCTTCAATTGATATATTATTTTCTTTGAAATACGTATAAACTTCTTCGGGAAAATCAATATATGGTTCTGATTCTGCGTCGTCCCAATGAATAGCAATACACAAAAAAATACTAATAATTCCGGATGTTTTTATATATTCTAAAGGCATAGTTATATTAGAATTTTTCGACCAATATCCGCAAGCCGTACAAACTTTTAATTTAGCATGTTGTTCTTTTTTTGAATAAGGATTTATCGGCATATTATTCTCATTAATAAAATTTGCATTTATATAACACAAAAAGTTCTTATCAAATGAACTATTTGTTGTGCATATAGTATTATGCTTTACCGAATTCAATGTTCCATTTTTAAAACTTCCGCCTTCGAATTTTAAAGAGCAATTTTCGGGAATTGAAATACTTTTTCCATTTAAATCAAAATCATATTTAATTTCATATATGGTATTTTCTTTATTCACCATTTCCTGCGTGAGCACGTTCTTCCCGTCCACGATGTTCCTGCGCAGTATCTTATACCCCTTTCCTGAGAAATTGGCCGGATTGTATGCCCTGTCCGCAAATTTCAGCACGCTCAGGCCTTCCCCTTCGTTTACAGAAACAAGGTCCTCGTCATCTGCAAGGTTGTTTATTGTACCGCCTCCGCTTGCGTTAATAAGCTGCTTGGTTGACTCGGAGAGCATTTCGGGGGTCACGCGCTGGGAATGGAAGTTCTGAATTGCCTCCTGCTCCTTGCCGGATATGCTCGCGAGGGCTTCGTCCCTTGCCGCATTGACTTCATCCTTCTGCGATTCGATGGCTGCACTCCCCACCTGCTCAAAGCTGCTAACCGCCCAGGAACCGCCGCTGAACTCCCATTTTTCTATATCTCCGGACTCATTCAGGAAGCTGACGGTCAGTCCGGAAGTCCTAAGTTCTGCCGGAACTTGCACAATCGCACTTGAGAGGTCGTATTTGTTTGAACTGGATATACCGGAAGTCGGATGATTTATTGATACGTTATACTCACTTGTTCGGTTGTTGATTGTTGTCTTGTCGTAGTAATCCTGCTCGAGCTTGTTTATGTGTTCCAGCATTGCCGTGCCTACACGGGTGGCTGTGTTCTGTTTGTTTGTTTTTTCATCGCGGATCTGGATGGCCAGTTGCTTTAATTCTTCGAATGTTTTTGTTGCCATAATTCTGAGTTTTTTACGAAGTAAATTTACCGAGTTAGATTTCAAAAAGACATTGTTTTATTTACGCTTGTGCGTTCCGTATAAACGTGATTTGAGAGTAGTGCTGCGCTTATGGTTTGCTTCCTCGATTTTATCGACAAGCAAGCCGCAGAACTCTTCGCCGTACATGTAGGACATCTGTTCCTTCAGCACCATGATGGATGCAAAGTAGGGGCGGGAAAACCATTCTCGAGGTTTACGCGGATTGCCGGATGTATAGTATCCACCGGGCTTAGGGCCAACTTTGCGAGGTACATTTAACCCGTGTTCCTCACGATAAACCGGGTTTAATATCTCTAAGTCACCGCCATTACCTTTGGTATATCCGTTGCCGACACCCATGTCCTGGTATATGCCGTACTCCAGAAACTTGTGCTGAATGGTGGATACCGAGTCGGTGGCAGATATGACGTTATCGCGTATCTGCTGGTGAAGTGAGTAGGTATTAATGACGTGCAGCCTCTCAATCTTTTCACGCCAGATATTCACCATCATTTCTGCCCAGGCTTCCTGATATTTTCTGCGGTCTTCATCGGTAGCCGCCGGCCTGTTTGTGTCTGTATTAGCCATTCCACTCGTCCTCCTTATAACATAAATCTGTGGGTTCGGTCAGCTCGACCATAAAATACAGGCCGGTGCATCCGGAAATAAAGTATTCGCCCAGCTCACGGGTGTAGATGCGGGATACATTCAGGAAGGATAAATCCAGGTCTTCGTAGATGTATTTGTCACGGATCATGCGGGAATGGAACTGTCTGAATATCTGCCGGCAGATGTCCAGCTTTGCCGCACGCTCGGTCATGTCGTCGTAGCGGTAACGAATCAGGAGGAATACCGTGAAGGTGCGCTTCTTGAACCAGCCGCCTCCGATTTGTTCGGTGGCTGCGTCGTTGGTATCGTCGACACAGACGAAAGCAGACTGTTTCCGGAAATTGTCGAGTACATCCTGGAGTGAATTGATACCGCTGCAGGAACATGGAAAGAATGAGTTGGCTTTGGCCAGCTTGTTCTTTTCGGTCAGTTCTTTAAAATAGGCGTGGCCGTCAAAGAATTTACTTGTGTCCATTTTGTTTTGATTTTAGTATTTGAATATCGTGTGCTTTGGCGTCCAGTTCGGTCAGGGCCCGCCAGCAGTCCATCTGCAGGACTTCCTTTTCTTTTGTCACGTCACCACCGGTCAGTGCCCGGATCTGGGCGTTCATCGCGCCCATCAGGTCGGGCAGTTCCGGCTGATCAGCGTCGGTCATCTGGTTGAACGGCTGAAAGAAATGGGGAAAAAGGGAGGCGAAGTACAGTTTGATGCTGCCCCACCAGAGGAATACGGAAATCAGTTCGTATTCCTTGATGCGGGAAAAGGCGGTTTTCAGTGAACCTTTGACGCCCGGCTTCTTCTTGTAGAGGAAGCTATAAAGGGCCTTGAGCTGGGAAATGTCCTGCGAATACAGGTAGCCCTGGTAGTGGTTCTCACAACAAAGGTAATCTTCGAAACTCAGGCCGTGTAGCAGTGCATCGATGGCATACCGACCGCCTATCCTGTCCAGCCGGACGGGATAAGCGTTGGGTTCGGAGATGAAATCAATCTGCCGGAGGAAGCTGCGCACCTGCCAGTCCTGAAGGATGAACCTCAGTTTTTTGTGCCAGTTCAGGCGGAACGTGCAGAGCCATCCTCCTTTCACTCGCTTCCGGACACGGATTCCGGTGAAGCGCATGAAGACGTAAGTCTTAGCCTTGACCGGAGAAAACAGGGTGATGACCAGGAACACGTACCGAAGCTGCTTCTGGTTGAGCTGCTGCCAGGAAGTGGGGAACCGGAAGTCGAGTATTCTACCCCCAAAAGTATGTGGAATCATCTTTTTCATTCTGATAAGTCTGGAAATGTTTGACTTTGTAGGCCTCGGAGTCCTTGTAGCTGGTGAATACCTCTACTTTGGATTCCGCGTAGTTCTCGATGCGTTCCAGCATGCTCTTTGCTGCCGGCCAGTTCTTTGCGATGCAGAAGCCGATGAACTTGCACATGTAGTCGGCCATGGCAGACTCTTCTTTGGTGAATGCATTGTGCCGGGCCTGTTCAAGGATGTGGTCGAAGAACTCGGCCGACACGTGCTGCCGTATCTTTTCTTCTGCCTGGTACATCTTTGTCCGGAACTCGAGCAGTTTGGAACGGTGTACGTCTGCTGAAGGAAAATCGACGTACATTTTCAGTTGTTTGGCTGTATACATCAGGTTCGGGATGTTGATACGGGCCTGTGCCGTATCTGCCCAGCTGGTACCGACCAGCAGCTCCAGGCATCGGTCGTAGGTATCTTCGGCTGCGTTGGTGACTTGCTGCAGCAGGTTCTTCACTCTGTCGGCCGAAGCTGGGGCCAGATTCTGGTTAGACACCACACCGAAGCCGGTGGGAGTCAGTACCAGGTCGAGTTGTGGTATCTGCTCCTGATAGGTACGCAGACAAACCAGTTTTGTGACCGCCTGCTCGAGTCCGGGAACAGTATCTAATTTGTCTGCCATATCACCCAGCAGCACACAGTTGATGCTTTGAAGCGTGTCATCCAGGTGAGGAGCAATCATATCATAGACCTCTGCCGTGGAATTGGTGGCAGAGGAACAAATCTTCTCGAAAATCTCTTGTGAAAATGTGATAGCCATATTGATTCGTTTTAGGATTTGTTTTCAAGGTCTGAAGCTGTCTTTTGTTTGGCATCGGTGTTCTGGTCAAGGGTGGTGAGCAGCACCATGGGCACATCCGGATACACCTTCTCACTCCATCCGTTGTACTCGATGACGATGTTATGCGGGATGTTCATCAGGTCGTGGAAAGGAATCTCCAGTGCCTGCTTGAGCGTGAACAGCTCGCGCTTGTCTGAGCCGGAGTTGTTACTCTGTCCCTTGCCTGGTGTGGCACCTACCAGGTTGGGATGGATGTTGTCACCGTAGCAGGTGATATTGCTGGCTTCCTGAATGTCTTCGCTCCAGTCGCCGCCTTCCTTGCCGGTCTCTACCACATTGATGCGTACCATCCGGACTTCACGGCCATTCGGGTCGATGTAGTATCCGGTAATCCAAACCTTGCCGCTGTTTTCGATTCCGGAAACAAAGTTCTTGATGTTTTCCTTTTCCTTTTTGATACGCTCCATCTTTTTCAGCGGGTCGGTAATATGCTCTTCCGCACAGATGTTACTCCAGTAGTCCTTGTGTACTTCGACCTGGTATTTTACGCTGGCATGGTTGCGGAGCTTCGCTTTCTTGCCTTTCCCAATCAGTCGCTTGATGTCGTACCAGTCTCCCCGGAAAATGCTGGTGTAGTAGGGGATGGGGTAATACTGGAAGCCGGGTGTGGGGAAGCGTACAAGAATAGCGAATTTACGGTCTTCAGTACGGACTCTTGTTTCGCCATCGCGCCCAGGTTCACGCCCCATGAGCACCATCAGGTCGCCCAGCGGGTCGCGCGGATCCAGCAGACGGATGACTTCGTAGTCTTCCGGACGGAGCGAAGCGTTTTCGCGGAAATTGGCATAAATCACGTGATTGATTTTGCCCCTTCTGGCCTGTTGAAAACGGCAGTAGCAGGCCTCTTTGTGAATGAGCCGGTTGATTCTTTTTCCGTCTTTAGAAAGAATGATGACCGACACACAGAAAAAGAAATACTTCATGTCTGTAGCCTGCTCGAGCTGGAATAGCGGCAGGCTGTTGTGAATCAGCCAGCGCTTGATTTCGGGATGGGTTGTCGGCTGTCTGGTGTCTACGTCCATGTACTTCAGTCCGGCACCGTAACAGGTGATGACGTTGAACAGCTTGTTCTGGCTCATCACTTCGTCGATGCCTATCATCTTGATGATATTAAACGGAAGCTGGTTGTCTTCACCGAAATTGACATACGCCATGCCTTTCCGTCCGGGAACAGGCGTCGTCTTCACATTTGCATCTTCATCGAATACCAGGCTGCTGTCTTCTACGGAGGCCATTTCAGTGGCCACGTTGGAAACCTCGATGTCAAATATTTCACCAGGCATAAAATTGTCGTCGTATTGTGAGATTGTGGGTTCCATATTAGAGATAAATTGTCATGTTGTTAATTTCGAAAAGGGATATGTCACGGAAAGAACGGATTAGGCCGGATGCCGGAAGGCGGACCCGGTGAAGTCCCTGGCGCCAGTGGGAGCCAACGCACACCGCGCCTCGGTATTCCAGAATGTCGCCTGTGCTGAGCTTCCACAGCTTCAGGTTGCAGGGCTGCCCGGACTCGAGCAACCTCAATGCGTCTTTGATATGTATTACGTTCATAGGCTTTAGTTATATGTGTCATCGAATGAGTCGTCGAAGATGTCCGGAAGCAGACGGAGCCGCTGCTGGCACCGGGATGCGAAGATGTAAGAGACAGTGAAAGCAAACAGACCATCGTCTTCATCGCTCCGGCTGGTATTGCTTTCGGTGATGGTTATCGGGATGTCGCCGGATTCATCCATCAGCCAGACTTCGGTCGCCCTTGCCACATCGTCGGCCAGGGCGAACATAGATTCAGGGATGTAGCCTGTATTAAGTGTGTGTTTGCGCTGCTCGTCTACATGATAAGTCTTGTATTGGCCGGCGAAATAAGCGGCACTCCGGGACAGTTCCGGCTCGACCGTGTCTCCACCCACGAAGTAGAATGTCTCGACAGCTCCGAACGAGTTCCGGAACTTCAGTCCGATGGATTCCGGTTCGTCCTGGTCCACGCGGAAGGTCTGCTTCCGGGCTCCGGCCAGGATGGTGTACCGCAACAGTTTGTAGCCGGACTGGGTGAATCGGGAAGGGGATACATCAATGGAACGGATGCCATAGTCGGCTACGTTGCCCAAGGAACGGGTGGACTTGAGCAGTTGGTTCTGGTCGTTTACGAAGATACATTCTGCCGTCACTGGGATGGTTGTGCCGCCGGAAGACAGTTTCCCGGTCGTCAGGTACAGCGTTTCCGTGCGGCCAAAGGAAGTGATTTTGTCACGTCCGGTCAAGGTCGTCAGAAAGTAGTTCGCTACAAAATCCTCAGCACTGCAGGGGACGATGGGACGGCATAACAGTACCGTGAAATTTGTGGAATTATCCCACAGACTATCCGCTATCATTTCGTATGTGAAATTTGTGAGCGGCTCATTGATTAAATAAGATTCGAGCAGAGAGAACAGATCCAATATCCGGATGATATTTTGGGAGTCTGGTGTATATGATTCTTGCAAAATTACAGAATCATTTTTCTTCAAAATGAATGTAACCTCTTCATCTGCATTGATTACGATTTCATTAAGTTGAGAAGAAAGCGCAAATTCCGGTATTTTTTGAGTGACAGAAACCATGATTCTTTGTTTTGCTCAAAGATATCCGGTGCGGGAAAAGGGTAAAAAGACAAAAGGCGCAGCGCCCTCACGGCGTCACGCCTTCACTCTATCAATGTAGAAAAAATGTAATCATCTAAAAACTCGCAGTCTATCTGCGTAGCATCATCCATGCCGGCCGTCCATCGGGCCCGATGGTGAGCTTATATTTCAGTTCCACCATCGTGGCCGCAATCTGGTTGATGCTGATTTCGGCCATCTCAGACAGTTCGTCCTGAATCTGCTGTGAGGTCTTGTATATTACATTTTCGCTTTCCTGTTCCACAGGGAGGTATTCCTGGAAATACCGGATAAGGATATATTTGTCGAATTTGATTTTATCGGTTGCCATGATCTGCCTCCTTTCTGTCGTTTAAAGCGCGTTGGATTAATTTGTTTAGTTGCTCCATTTCGGGGCGGGTGCAGCATAGTTTTTCACTCCCATACATGAGGATGCTGTATTGTTCGAATAGTACCGTGTCTTCTTCGTATGCCTGGTATTTATCGACACGGAATATCGGTTGCTGTAAAGAGTCGGTCATCGTAATCCTCCTTTCTTGCAAAGTAAAATGGAACAAGCGAACCAGCACAAGCAGATAACGGCTGCTAGCCAGTGAGTGAAGATGGAACAGGTGAGCAAGCAAAAAGAAGCCAATGCTTGGGACACCAGCACAGTCTGAAGGTTAGTGACTTTCTCTTCCATGATGGAGGAGAATAATACATTTTCACTGTTCAGCCATAACGATATACGGCTTTCTTTTGCCTGGTTTACAGGCAATGCAATTTGATTTTTCATTTTTGTACAGCAGTTTAAAATGAAACAATATGTTGGTTAAAGAACGGAGAGGAAACAAAAAAGTTCCGCTCCCCGCTGCTGTACACCTGAATCAGGCCGTGGGTCCATTAAGACTCCACACGGGACGGAACTATAAGATATAATAGGCTATGCCTGGACATAAAAAATGCCCGCAGCAAAGTTATTTGGCGAGCCATCTCGCCTGATTCAAATGTACAGCATTGCAAATGTATGTTTTTGTTTTGAAATAGCAAAAAAAAGCGGAAACTTTTTTGAGGTTTCCGCTATAGGTTTAAATTTAAAATAGTGATGAAGTTAAAGAACAGCCTAGTTTACTATCTTTATCCATAACAAGAACATTATTATCAGAGGTCTCTACGATATATTTATTATGAGTTACATTTATTAATGTGCCAAATTGGTAGACACTTCCATCATGACTAAACATAATTTCATCACCAATAGATAATCTTTCATTATTAATCACATAAGTATCCTCGGTTTTATTGTTAGCTCTTGTTTTTAAGTCATTTATTGCATTTAAGATTATACTAGTATCTACAGATAAATTTTGCTGTTTAGGTATTTCAGCTTTATTAATTGCTAACAAACTAATTAATGAATTAATATCTTTATTATCAGCTTTTTTGGTTTCTTCTAATGCTTTCTGTATTTCAGCACGTCCTTTTTCCACTTCATCAATTCTGAGACTCTCACTATAAGATAGAGTTCGGATGCTTGAAATATCAAAGGGCATTACCGTCTTCTTATCTTTAATCAACACTGTTTTCATATTGAAAGCTTGTCTAAAGCCTAATTCATAGAATACATTAGCATTGCGAGAACTGATGTCACATATAGCCATGTCGTATTTCACCGCTTTTTGCAGAATATCTACTATAATCATATTGGTTTTAGACGTGTCATCAGCTCGGTCTACTTTATATCCGGCTGCTTCACATGCTGGTTTTATCAGATATTCATATACCCGACCAAAATGACCTTTCTCATAACCATCCACATCACTGATGGGCATGATGACAAAACATGTCTTTTTAGGTTTTTCTTCTTTGATTTCTTCTTTTGTCTCTTCAGCCATAGCTTAAAATAATCTTTTTGCTTCAAAAGCCTTTTCGGCATCAAACTCCAATCCGACTTCTTTCATCATTTTATTGTATTTCCCCATCACGGCCTTTAATCTTTCAACGCTAACGGTGAGAGAGTTCTGTACGATAGTATCGGCTAAAATCATTTCCATTAAAGCAATTTTGGCTTTTTCTTTTTCACCCATACCTAAGTACAGGGCAAACATAGTAGATGATGTTACTCCATTTTTGGAAATTTTATTTTTTATGGTACTCACGTTGGAACAGAGTACAAAAAAGCATATCAAGGTAACGACCTCGAGAATCGCGGTCAGATAAATTGCTGTTTCAAAATCCATATCTTACTTGTTTTTGATTTAAAATAAATTTTGCTGTTGTGGTTCTTTGGTAGATTCTTTGTATTTCCTGATCATGTCCAGCATTAACTCGTCTCTGTCTATACCTTGATTGATAGCTTCTTTCATGGTAGAAGTTGTGTCTTTGTCTTTCAAATCCTTTTTGTTCTGTCGGAGCTGACCATTTGCTCGGGTGTTTAAAGAATCCAAGACCATTGCTTCAGTAGTGAATTTCAGTTTTCGATAAGGCGTGGCGCTGGCGTTGATCAGGTCCTCCAGCATTTGGAAAAATTCGTCTTTCTCCCCACTTTTGAACTTATTCATCAAGTAGTCCGACACGACTACTACGTCGATATCTTTATCGAAGTTCGTGGTTCTGGCATATCCGCCCACATTCCCCAGCAGCTGCATGAAGATGTCTAGTCTTCCAGCCATTCCTGGAGAGATAAAGATTTCGCGATTGTAGAATGTCAATTCTCCACTGTCCATAAAGGTCTTGAACCACAAAGCGTCGTAGGTCAAGTTCACATTTTCTTTTTTGATTGCCATATTCTTAGTGTTTAGTTATTTCGTTCATGATTTCGCATAATTCTTTCTCGTAAATGAGCCGGATGTTCTTTCCTTTGGCATTGAGTTCTTCAATCTTTTTGAGTTTGGATGGGCCGGCACCTTCTCCAACAATGACAATGTTTGTCTTGCCTGATATTGTCGTATTTATGTCTGCACCGAATGATTTCAGAATAGAACCGAGCTCATCGCGGTCAGGGTAGGCGCAAAAGACACCTGTAATTACCACTTTCTTTTGGAAGAAAATCGTATCCTTGTTTTCTATGTCTTCCTCGGACAATGGCATCAGGGTGTCATGTTCGTACTTGCGAGCCTCTTTATTTGCCATTACTTCCTTCAGGTCATAATGTGCAAGGTCTTTCGCCAGGTGTCCCTGGTAGCAAAGGTAAAGCTTTGCACAGGCTTCCGCATCAGCCAGTGCGTCGTGATGGTTGACAAGCTGGATGCCGTTTTCTTCACAGCATGCTTTCAGGCCTTTGCCGTACAGTTCGAGTGTATCGACGTAGTGGCTTAGGTCAATGCCGGTCAAGCCATAGTATTCCATACAGCTTCTGAAGACGTTGATGTCTGTGGAGCTGTTGTGGCATACAATCGGAAGATCTTCGATGAAGGATTTTAGTAAAGGGAACAATTCGGAGAAGGTGGGGGCATCAGCTACCATCTCATCCGTCAGGCCGTGTACATGGGTGTTACGTTCAGTCCTGGAGTCTGGTATCGGTTTGATAAGTGAGTAGAACTTCTGGCTGATAACCCCGTTGTGGACTCTTACAAGCCCTATGGCGCATGCACTGGTCAGTTCCGGTGTCATGGTTTCAAAGTCTATTGCGACAAAATCTTGTGTTTCCATTTGTGTCTATTAAATTTGTTATAAAAATAATAGTCCAAATGTAATAAAATGTTGAGAGGAGGGCAAAAAATAAGCGGAAACTTTTGAGGAGTTCCCGCTTAGATATTAGAACTTTTTATAGTCTATTATTCTTCGTCGTTTGTTCTTCTTTTTGTTTTTTCCCCTTTTGATTTTACTTGCTTAATTAATCCAGAAGCACCATTAAAAGGTAAATATAAGTCTTTTAATGCTGTATTATTCACATGTGAACTTAAAAACATACGCCCTGTTGCAAAAGTCTCTTGAATTACAACATCCATGATTTCATCTGGAACATAAAAAGCAGATTCTTCTTGATTTTTCTTTATAATTGAATTGATGTTTTCGATATATAATACATATATAAACTTAGATGTAGCTACTTCTACTCCTGATATATTTGCATAAAAAGCAGTGGCTTCTATAGATAATGTTGAGTCTTCTTCATTGATTATTATTTTAAAGCCAAAACCAGGACGTATATCAGTTTCACATTTTTCTTTTGTTTTTGGAATAAGATTTTCTTTTAAATCGTATTCTAATTCAGCAATATGTATTAATTGAATTTTTGGGGTGTTAGACATATTCTTAATTATTTAAATTTGACATGAAACAACTACCCTCATATTTATCTGTCTTATTGAGAGATGTAGGAGTTGAAAAACTTGGTAAAATAATGGGTAAAAGTTGAAAAACTGTCTGTCCCTCTTGCTGTTTTGGCTGTGGTGCATTATTATAAACAGACAATATTGAAGCTCCCAATGCGGATTCTAGTTTGATTATAGTAGAAATTGTAAAATTATGAGTTCCACGCATCCATTTACTAATTTCCGCTTCACTTTTACCTAATTTCTCTGCTAAATCTTTCTGAGACATACCTTTTTCTTGTAGAATATCATAAATTCTATCTACAATCTTAAAAGATAAATCAACAAATTCTTTTGCTTCGTTTGATACAGCTCTTTTACGGGCCTCAAACAAACTATTCTTTTTCATCATTATCTTACAAAATTTAAATTACCCGCGATGGTTTTATCATTAAGTTGAATATTACCTTTTTGTCGTCGGGTATTTATAAAACGACTTGTATCTATTAATAATTCGACAAATGGTCTTAGTGTCGGGCTATCTTGCCAAGTATCTGCATCTTTAATACCTCCATTTCCTAATATTAAAATTTTATCGCTTAATCTCAAACAATACAATCGAATGTTATTAGTTTCAATGGGAATAGCACCAACTCCATCTCCATATTTTCCTTCAGGCTTAAAATATCGAGATAGAGCTCCTTTTTCTGTTATTTTTTCAATCCAACTAATAATAATGTCAATATCTTCTTTATACTTACAATCATTAGGAAATTTGTCAAGAAATTTCTCGAATTCAGTTAGTTTCTCATCTTTTAATCGTATTGTATAGAGATTTAAATTATCATTTTCTTCAAATAATTCTAAACAATATCTTTGGCTCATAACTTAACTTATAAGTTAATACGACGCAAATATACATATAGATTCAAAATAAACCAATAATTAAATCAAAGAAAATCGCAAATATTTTGCGTCAAAAACGAAATACCTTATTCCCCGCCGCCCGATTTTGATTGTGTGCAAGCAAAATCGGGCGGCGGGCGGCCGTTACGCTACCCACCTCCCTAAACGCTGTTACGGCCATTTGCAGCCCCTACAGCCTACCTTCGTCCCCGTAGCTGTAATAACTCCCATCCGTTACTATCACGTGGTCAAGAAGCCTAATATTCATAATTCTTCCTGCTTCCAGCAGGGCATGCGTCAGGCGGTCGTCGTCCTTACTTGGTTGGAAATTACCTGACGGGTGATTGTGGCAGAGTATCATGGTGGTGGCATTGCAAGAAAGTGCCTCATGTAAAATCACTCTTACATCTACCTGAGTAGACGCCAGCCCTCCGACTGAGATACGCTGTTTGCGGATGATTCGGGCTGCCTGATTCAGGAAGATAACCCAACATTCCTCTACTTTCAGGTCTGCCATGTAGGGAAGCATCACTTCGTAAACGTCGGCGCTGGAAGTTATACGTTTGTAGTTGTTCTTCCGTTCCTTGATTCTCTTGTATAGTTCAATGACTGCCAGTGCCATATCTCTGCGTGCCGGTGTCAGCAAGTTGCAAATGTCTTCTATCGACACATTGCTGCCGTTCGCTAACATGGCGTTCACCTGATTGCTTGTTTCCTTGTTGTTGGTGAGCTGATACACTACTTCTGCGTCGCTCAAGTGGCGGCATTCTCCGCAAATTTCGAATAAATCTTTCATGATGCTGTTTATTAAATTGTTAGACAAATAAGGTTTTCGCTAAAAACATTCCACCGATAACGGATGCGCCAAAACTATCAAGGTGGCAGGCAAAACGAGCGTAGGAGTAACCACGGGTTATCACGTCATCGAAGACAAGTACTTTTTTATCTTTGAAAAACTCCTTGTCGAAGTTGATTACCTGCACGTCGTTTACGTGCTTCCCTGACTTGCTTTCGTGGATTGCCAGCCGTTCACCCTCTACCGTGATATGGCTGTATCCGTTTACCGCTCCCGATAGTCTGGCCACTTCTTCCGAAAACTCTCTGTATCGGATTTCATTTTTCCGCTGGCTGCTGGCTGGGATACAGACAAACACCATGTCACTCGCTGACGCCCCAAACTGCTCACGGATTTTCTTTGCGACAAGTTGGGCAGCTGAAACGGCACATTTACCGTCTTTGAATGCCCACACAAATTTTCTCACCTGCCAGTCTCTTGCGCTGGCCTGATACTTTGTAGGCAGGTAGTCAAAGAAGTTGAACATGTACTTTCTGCACTGGTTTAGCATGGATTCGGTAAAGGGTTTCATATCGGTAGTTTTTGGAGTTTTATTCTTGAACCTCGAGCCGAGGTAGTGAGCCTTTTCTTCTGCTCTTCCTTCTCTGAGGTTTTTTTTATTCCGTCGCCTTTCGCTGTTGGTTTGTTTCGCCTTTTTACACTGCCTCAAAAGGTGTTGCCAGCCGTGAAAGACAAGTTTTCACCGTAAAGCCCTGCCTTGAATACTACCCTGGAAGGGTGGAGATTTTTACAGTGAACAGCGCCTGAACTTGGCATACGGCAGGCAACATTTACCTTTGCAGTGATGAAAAGGCGTAACCGGCAGTGAGAGGTGACACCGATATGAATTCCGAAGAGAAGAACAGAAGAGCAGTCAAACAATACATAGCTTTAGCTATACCGCCAGTAGGGAAAGCAATGGGGCGGGTGGGCCGCTGCGTGAACGCTATCTCCAGCCCAGAAAGACTACCGAGTGTCTTTCTACCTTGTTACCCGGGAAATTCTCTGAATTTCCCGGGCGCCAGCAGATTGTGAGCCAGTAAATTAGCCCTCAAAAACAGGCTTAAACAGGGGAATTTGCTTGGATTTTCCGGCCATCCGAAACGAAAACGGCACACAATCAAACGAATACGCCCACCAAACACCGCATTTTATGCGGAGGTAGCGGAAGCTACCCCCCACCGCCCTACGCCACAGTTAACAGATGTTAACCTTTGAAAATCGGAATATGTAACGGCACACCTTTCTACGCGCACGGTACACGCCAACTCGCGCACAAAAAACAGCCCCGACAACCATCTGCACGGTCATCAGGGCTTACCTTAAGAATAAAACTAATTAGCTTATTGAAAACTACATAGAGGATGTCACAAACATATCGAATGTCATCTGGGGGAAACGTTCACAGCCGATACACAGAGTATCGAACGCATCCGAACCGTCTGTTCTCGCCTGAAGCTGGTCTTCTTCTGTCTCTGCCAGCTTTTCACCCCGCTTGTCTTTGCCGCCGTTGTACACGCCTGCAGTCTGCACGGAGATAAGCAGGTCTTCGTTGTTCTGTTCGTTGAAGAAGGGGATGAGTTTAGCCTTTCCGGCAAACATACGGTTGAGGAGCAGCCACTTCTCGATGTGCTTCATCGGGGGACCTATATAGACAGAACGCACCTCCCAACCTCTGTCCTGGAAAGCACGCTCGATGACGTAATGAAAGTCTTCGTCATTGACCGCATAGTTTGAGCCTAAGGCCGTACTGTCGTAATAGAATATCACTTCCTTGCGTCGCTGGTGCCGGTAATACTTGCAGAAGTCATCCACCAGGGCCTCGAGCTTACGCTCATACTTTACCCAGAACGACTTAATCACCTTCAGCCGGTTCCGGTCCGGCTGGCCGGCTACCAGCCAGTTGATGTTGGCATTAAAGTCAAAGGCGATGCAGATGGGCTTATCCCTATCGAGGTCAGCATCCATCAGGCAGGAAGGCTCCTTGATTTTGTCGAACTGATATTCCAGACTGTCCAGGTAGCTGAAGTCGGTCGCATTGTATTTGTGCCCCTCTGTCATGCTGGAGTAGAAGCCGTCTTTGCTGATACCGATACGCTTGCACAGGATGGCCGTCTGAAAGGTAAGTGGGGGAAGGTCACGCTTCATCTGATTAATGAATGCTTCACCTAACAGCTGCATGTTCTCAATCGTGGAGAACTCGCGGTACAGAACTGCCACAGAGCCCATGCGGCACACGTCACGGTTCAGGGTGCGCAGATAGTCCTTCAGGTATAAAGGAACCGGTTCAGATTTAGCTTGAAGGTCGCGGATGCGCTTCTTCGTCCGCCAAATCTCATGTACTGTGGCCTGGATGACTTCAATCAGTTCAGAATCGCATTTCTTTTCGTAGTCCAGGAACCAGGAACCTTTCTTTGTGACCGGCATATCGGAGGTAATCAGCATGCCATGGTGGAAGTAGTGATGGCCGAAATACTGCTTGTTACCACGGTTTGCTGGAAGAGTTTCGTCTTTCAGCTGCTCGAAGTCGATGTACTTTGCTTCATCGATGTCCAGGTAATCCAGTGAAAAGGAGTTGGATGTTCCGGAACGGTCCTGGCTGATGATGTAACCTATCGAGCCGTTGTAGAAGGAAATGACATTCTCCCAGTTGTCGGGTTGGAAGATGGGTTCACCCCATCCCCAGGACTTCGGTGGTTTCTTGCCGATAGTCCAGTGTACGTCGCGCTTGAACCCCCAGCGTTGCCAGTGGATCAGCATGGACGGGATGGTATTGGTGAGGGCACGTTTGCAGTTGGCTGCCACAAAGCCTGTGATGCTTCCTGGCATGCGCTGCATGTTGCGCAGGTTGATGGCGGCATGAATCGGACCTTTCCCCCAACCACGTCCGGCACAAAGCACTATGTCTTTTGCCGGGGTGAACAGAACTTGCTGCTGGGTGTCATGGAAGTATTCTCTCATGGTTCGGGTGCCTCCTGTGATTTTTTAGGGTTGAAAATGTCGTCTTCGTTGAAGTCGGCATCCTCAAACTGGATGTCCTGGACATCCTCATTCATGTACTGCTTTATCTTATCCGCAATGCGCTGCCGGATGTTCGGTATCGGTTTGATTCCGATAATCGTCGGGTCGCTGTCCGGCTGGAAGGGTTGCACCACAATCTTGTCGTAGCCTAAATCCTTGGCATCCTCCTTGTCGAGCTGCATGTACTTGGCGTAGTAGTTGTCACAGGCGGCCATCGCCCGGGCGTCCTTCATGCGCTTGGCCATTTCGTAACTCTCTTCGTTGCGCTGGATGAAGCGGTAGCGATGGTAGTCCTTGGTGGCCTTGTTCAAATCTCCCAGCAGGTATTTGATGATGCGGATGTCTTCGTAGGCAGCTGACTTCTGTATCTGGTATCGCTTCTGAAGCTCGAGCACTATTTCCTGTTCCCGTATGCGCGGGTACTGGAGCCAGTAATTATACATGTCCCGAAGCCGGAGCAGACGCTGCTGGATGACTTCGGGAATGTTACGCTCTCGCATCTCGTCGACCGAGGCGAAGAGGTTTTCTTTGGCAATATCAATCGTTGCGGGTAATGGCATAGTTATAAATCTTCGTCGGAATCCATGTCACGGATGTAGGAACCCACAAGCTGCACCGCCAGCGGGCTTCCGGCTTCGGCCAATTCCAGTTCGTTTTGCCGGATCTGCAATGCCCGTTCGGCTTTCCCTTTGCGGTAGGCTATGCTGGCCGGATGGGATTTGTCGGAAATGATTTCTCGCAGACGTCGTTCGTCTACGTCCATCAGGACTGCAATGTCTGATACCGGGGTAAGCATCGTGGCAAGTTCCTTGATTCTGTCAATCTGTGCTGAAGTGAATTCCATTGAGGTGTATGCTGCGGGTATTAATAATTTCGGAAAACTGGTCTCGTAAGGTAAGGAAGAGGTCTGGCTGCGTCGTGATCATTGCACATTCGGTCCGGTTTCCTCGCGTCTGGTTCTGGCTGGTAACGACTGTAACCATCCAGCGGTCGTTCTCGATAAGCAGTACCTTGGAGTGATTCTCCGTGAGGTACACATCATCGAATACGGAAGACATAAAGGTGTACAGATTTACAGTCTTCTTGGCTGCCTTCAGGTCTGCCATCAGGACAGAGTGAAGAATCAGCTGCCGTTTTCGGAGGGAGAACAATCTGCGCAAGAACTCCTCGGAAGTAGAGAAGGTAGACACGTAGACTTTAGCCGGTCCGGTCTGTGACAGGATGAACTCGAGGACATCAAAAAGCTGAAGCCGGTTATCCAGGTACGCCTGTAACGGCACATCGGATAACGGCTTCAGCAATCGGTTTACATGTTTCATGCTTTCAACCCTAATTCACGTAAGGCATTCACTTGGTCTTCTCCTACGTTGTTTCCGGTGGAGATAAGGAAGTCGTATCTCTGCTGTACTTTGGCCAGCAGCTTCTCGTACTTCTCCTGGTCTCCGGATTCCTTCAGCTCTGCCAGTTTCTTCTTGTTGTCTGACAGATAGCCGCGGGCTGCACTGACTTTTTTGGCCATTTCAGCGGGGTCTTCAGGTGATTCACCTTCTGTACCGCCGGCACCCTGAGTGTCCGGATTGAAATGGTCGTACTTGTTCATGTTATCCCGATATCTGGCATCCAGCTCTTCCAGTTGCTTCAGGTATTCGTACCTGTCGCATGGAAGAGCATCCTTCATGGTTTTCAAAGTCTCAAAAGTCTGCTTCAAACGGAAGTAGATGTCTTTGTTGTCTTCCCACAGCTGACGGATTTCTTCGGGTAGTGAATCATGATCCGCGCGTTTGCCTTTGGCAATGGTCGCCTCCTGCGGCGTGTCGTCGTCGGAACTGATTTCAGGCTGGAAGGTGGCCAGTGTTTCAGCTACGGCCGGAACCAGCTCTTTGTCCATCTTGACCACGTCCTGAATCGTCTTTCGGTCCAGGCGGATGGCCAGATGTTTCTTCAGCTCATACTCAATCTTGCTTGCAAACTTCTGCGGATTGTGGGAAATATTCTGATAAAGGATGCGGTTACGGGTCAGCTTGAGCACCATTTCCGCACCTTTCATCAGGTCACGCTTGGCCGGCTCCGTATTGAGCCAGCCTTGCATGTTTATGGTTAACTGTTCATCTATGTACATAATTGTGGCCTCCTATTATTATCCACCCGGAAGGATTGCGCTACCATCCGCTCCGGAGATATCGCCATCTTCTGTTTCGATTTTACCTGTGTAGAACGGTGACGGGCAAATGTCCGTACACTGTGCCTCTAGGGTGGTACCAGCAGTACCGGTGTCTCCATCTCCTGAAGTTTGTGAAATGGTGACTGAAGGGTCAAAAGCTTCAGAACCGACTACGCGGAACTTACCATTCTTCTGCTGACAAAGAAAGATCAATTCATCGATGTTGGCCTGGCGACAGAAACCGGAGGCTTCTTCATCTGTACCTGCGTGAACCAGCGTTGCTTTGTTCAGAATAGTCTTGGAAGGCATTTCACCCTGTGACTCTGCGTTGATGGACGATTTAGTGGTCAGTAATTCTATATACTGCCATTTTTTGTCAGCTGTCAGCACAAAGTCGCCTTCGTATGTGGCTAATGCAGCCATGCTTTCTGCTCCGTCAATAGCAGGAAGAACCGGCCATTTTTTAATCCAACTTTTTGGAATAAAGAACACCTTACGTCTGATACCTGGTGTCGAGGTCTGACCTGGGCACCAGGAAAGGGATTCGTACATCCCTTTGCTTGTACAATCTACTGCCATAATTTACCCTCCTATGCCAGCGAGAACCGGAGTTGTACCGTCGATGGTACCCACCAGCAGACGCTCTTTAGAAATTGTTTCAAATTCAGCACCAAAAAACATGGTAGCAACAAAGTCAAGTTTGAATGGATGATGCTTTTCTACCAGAATCGTTTCCTTATCAGCACCATTACCGTAACCAACAAGCATATTACTTTTTGTAGTAAGGTGAATGAAAGCGGAACCGGCTTTGTTAGCCAGGGGAACCAGCTCACATCTATTGTTGGAACTTTCGAGAAACGTCTTCTCAAATGACGTATTATAAGAAACATGGCCAACGGTAGCCTGATAATCGTCTACATAGTTGTCATAAACACCCTGAGGAATAAACAGTTTAGTTTGAGTTTCTCGCAACACAGGGTCGGCAGCACGGTAGAATTCCTTTAAAACATCCACAGCATTGTCTTTGCTGATAGCCTCGATAGTAAACATGTTTTTAAGGTCTGCAGAAATCTTGGAAGCGTCCATTTCTGTTTTTGTGATGGTATCAAAACCATTAAAAAGGTCTTTTGATTTTGTTCCACTCTCATTACGTTTAGCAGACCATAAGACAGCATTAAGATTCGCTCCGAGTTTAGCAGAAAGGAAAGCAAGAACCTGACGGGTGATGTCGACATTCTTTAAAGCTTCCCCCTTTGAAATCAAGTTGCCATAAACTGTTTGCCATACAGAGTTCGGGGAAAACTTTTTCACTACGCTACCTAAGAAAGTCTCTAATGTACGCGGATCAATGGATACACCATTTTCATCAACACGCCCTTCATCATACGGCCCGAGTTCAATGTCACCATTAACTTCACCTACAGTCTCTCTCCC